>Ga0265338_10001418_pt1 | contig 39001 bp, 31 predicted proteins | sample 42126metaG_FD_193579 | JGI IMG/M metagenome (GOLD analysis project Ga0265338, IMG submission 193579) | Rhizosphere microbial communities from Carex aquatilis grown in University of Washington, Seatle, WA, United States - 4-21-26 metaG | ecosystem: Host-associated > Plants > Roots > Rhizosphere... | reverse complement strand
CCCGGCAAATCTCGCACGAATGATGGCTGCCGCAGGCGTGGGGTTGTTATTGACCGCCGCGCCCGGCCTTCGTGCGCAGCAGAACATCGTCAACCGTGCGAGCAATTTCACCACCATTGAATATTATGGCGGGACGAACCAGTTGCAGATGAAGTCACGCCTGTCCGGCGCAGAGGCGCTGCCGCAACCCGGCGGACTGCTCATCATCAAACAGCTCAAGCTCGAAACGTTTTATCCCAACGGCGGGCCGGAAATTGTCGTGACCGCGCCGGAGTGTCTTTACGATCCGATGGGCGGCACGGCCAGTTCGGCCGGCCCCTTGCAGGTGCAGACGGGAGATGGAAAATTCCGCATTGAGGGCGAAGGTTTTTTGTGGCGGCAAACCAATTCCTTCCTCACCATCTCCAACCATGTGCATAGCGCGGGTGAAAGCGGAGCAACCATCGGCACCAAGCCATGAAACATCTTAATCTCATTGTCATCGTCGCGTGGGTCAGCCTGGCGGTTCAGGCGCAAACCAACATAGCCTCATCGCCAGGTTCCACCACCGGCGCGGCGACCAATTTATCCGCCACGCCGGCGGTACGACGTGCCCCGACACGAATTGATTCGGACAGTTTGGATTTTGACAAGACCGCGCACCAGATGGTTTACCGCGGCAAGGTGATGGTGGACGATCCGCAGATGAAACTGACCTGCGCCCTGCTCACCACCGATTTGCCGGAGTCCGGCGGACGCCCCTCCCGCATCGTCGCCGAGACGAACGTGGTGATTGATTTCTTCGACGACAAAGGCCAGCCCAATCATGCGACCAGCGACCGGGCGGTCTATGTTTTCAACGTGCAAAACGGGGTGACGAACGAAACAATCACGTTCACGGGCAACGCCCGGATTGAAAACGCGCAGGGCACGCTCACCGGCGAGCCGATTTATTGGGACCGGGCAAACAATCGTTTGCACGCCGACAACCAGAAAATGGTTTTCCGGCAAAATCTCACGAGTGTCATGGCCAACACCAATCCACCGACGGCCGATGCCACCAATCTGCCGCCGGGCACCAATGCCGTCATTGATCGAAACACCAACAGCCCCGCTGCCGGGGATTTTTGAATGGCAACTCCAGCCCCATCAGCCAACGGCCTGTTGCTCACCACCGGCAACCTGGTGAAGGGGTATCGCGGCCGCCGCGTGGTGAACGAGGTGTCCATTTCCGTGAGCGCGGGCGAAATCGTCGGCCTGCTCGGCCCGAATGGCGCGGGCAAGACCACGACATTCAACATGGTCGTCGGGCTGGTGAAACCGGACCAGGGCGCGGTGAAATTTCAGGACCGCGACATCACGCATCTGCCGATGCACCGGCGCGCGCGGCTGGGCATCGGTTATCTGACCCAGGAACCGTCGGTATTCCGCAAGCTCACCGTCGCGGAAAACATCCTGGCGATCCTGGAAACGTGCCGGCTGTCGCGGGACGAACGCGCCGTGCGTTTGAAATACCTGCTGGAGGAACTGGATTTGACGCCCCTGGCCAAAAACAAGGCCTACACGCTCAGCGGCGGCGAAAAACGCCGGCTGGAAATCACCCGCGCCCTGGTGACCAGCCCCCGGTTGCTGCTGCTGGACGAGCCGTTCAGCGGCATTGATCCGATTGCGGTTTATGAAGTGCAGAAAATTGTCCGCCGGTTGAAGGAGCGCGGACTGGGCATCCTGATCACGGACCACAATGTGCGCGAAACCTTGAAATTGATAGACCGGGGCTACATCATTCACAAGGGCCAGGTGCTCGTGGAAGGCAGCGCCGAATTTCTGGCGAACGACCCGAAGGCCCGCGAAATTTATCTCGGACCGGAATTTAATTTGTAATCATGCAACGTCAGAACGTCACCGTTGAGCAATTTTTCAAGGACCACGGCCCCGAGCTGCAAATGCGGCTGCTGGCGGGAGCGCGCGGCCTGAAGCGGGTCATCCGCGAATCAACGGTGAACCGCCCGGGCCTCGTGCTGAGCGGCTTCACCCAGTATTTTGCCTTTAAACGGTTGCAGGTTTTCGGCAATGCGGAGGTGTATTATCTGCGGTCGCTCACCTCCGCCGAACGGGCGAAACGGTATGTCCATTTTTTCAGCTTCAAAATCCCGTGCATCATTTTCAGCCGCAGTTTCCGCCCGGACCGGGAGTTTGTCGCCGCCGCCGAAAAAGCGGGCGTGCCGGTCTTTCAATGCCCGATGGTCACGATGAAGTTCATCAACGCCGCGACGCTGGCGCTCGAGACGATGTTTGCGCCGCGCGGTTCGGAGATGGGCAGCATGGTGGACATCCTGGGCGTGGGCGTGCTGATTCGCGGCGAAAGCGGCATCGGCAAGAGCGAGGCGGTGCTGGCGCTCATCGAGCGCAGTTATAGTCTGGTATCCGATGACGTGACGAAAGTCACCGTGATGGACGGTCACAATGTCTTCGGCAGCTGCTCGGAATTGACGCGCGACCACATGGAAATCCGCGGCATCGGCATCATCAACGTCGCCGCGATGTTCGGCATCAAAAGCATCCGCCACAAAAAACGCATTGATCTCATCGTCTCCCTCAAGGCGTGGAACGAGGTCACGGACGTGGACCGCGTGGGCATGGAGCAGGAATTCATGAAAATCCTGGGCGTGGACATTCCGCACATCATCATCCCGGTCCGCCCCGGACGCGATCTCGCGCGGCTGATTGAAGTCGCCGCATTTCAAACCAAATTGAAAATGTCCGGCCACAACGCCGCGCAGGAGCTGAACGACCGGCTTATCGCCCACATGAACCAGGGCACCCCGCTCCCGGAAAAATAAAATTCAGTGGCGCTTCATTTCCGCATCGTTTAGTGTAAAATAAGCAAGTTGATGAGCGCAAAGAAACTGCCGGACAGCGAGTTCTTCACCAAGGAACTCACCATCTCGAACAAACTGGGCATCCATGCCCGGCCCGCCGCCATGTTTGTGAAGACCGCCAACCGGTTCGCCTGCGAAATCTTCGTGGAGAAGGACGGGGAAAAAATCAACGGCAAGAGCATCATGGGGTTGATGATGCTGGCGGCCGGTCCCGGCAGCAAATTGACGCTGCACGTCCGCGGCGCGGACGCCCAGGCCGCCATCGTCGAACTCGAGGCCCTCGTCAGACGGAAGTTTGATGAGGAATGAGCGGACGGTTTCGCGTTTTCCCAAACTTTGAATCTTGAACTCTGAACGCCGGACTTTAGTCTTTCGGCATGTCAGTTCCTCAATTTGATGTCAAATACGTCGCGCATCTGGCGCGACTGCATCTCGCCCCGGACGAGGAAACCAAGCTCGGCGCGCAACTCGGCGGCATCCTCGGCTACATCGAGAAGCTGAAGGAACTCGACGTGACCAACGTTGAGCCGACCGCGCATGCCGTGCCGCTGGTCAATGTCACACGCCCGGACGAGGTCCGCCCGTCGCTCCCGCACGCCGACGCCCTCCGCAATGCGCCCGCGCAGGCCAACGGGCTGTTCATGGTGCCCAAGATCGTCGAGTAAATCCGGAGGCCAACGGACAATAATGTTAAATCAACTCACCATCTCCGAACTCGCCGCCCGGCTCGCGAAGCGCGAGGTCTCGGCGCGCGAAGCCATGCAGTCGTGCCTTGACCAGATCACCCGCGTGGACGAAAAAGTCCACGCTTTCATCAGCCATGATGACGCCGACGCGCTGGCGCAGGCCGGGGCCGCGGACCAGGCCCTGGCCGCCGGCGTGACGCACGCGCAAAAGCCGCTGCTGGGCATTCCGGTGGCCGTCAAGGACGTGCTCGCCGTCAAAAACCAGCCGCTGAACTGCGGGTCGAAAATCCTCGGCAAATTCATCTCGCCTTACGACGCCACGGTTGTTGAAAAACTGAAGGCGGCGGGCGCCATTGTCTTTGGCCGGCTCAACATGGATGAATTTGCCATGGGCAGCTCGACGGAAAATTCCGCTTTTGGCCTCACGCGCAATCCCTGGGACATCACGCGCATTCCCGGCGGTTCGTCCGGCGGTTCGGCGGCGGCAGTGGCGGCGGACGAGGCCATTGCCACGCTCGGTTCGGACACGGGCGGCTCCATCCGCCAGCCGGCGGCGCTCTGCGGCTGTGTTGGCCTGAAACCCACCTACGGCCGCGTGTCGCGCTATGGGCTCGTCGCCTTTGCCTCGTCGCTGGATCAAATTGGTCCCTTCACAAAAGATGTGCGCGATGCGGCAACCATGCTGGGCGTCATTGGCGGGCACGATCCGCGCGATTCCACGAGCGTGCCGCAGCCGGTCCCGGATTATGCCGCCAGCCTGACCGGCAACATCAAGGGTTTGAAGCTCGGTCTGCCGAAGGAATACCTGATCGGCGGACTGGATCCCGAGGTGAAGGCCGCGGTGGACGCCGCCGTGAAACAATTTGAGAAGCTGGGCGCGGAAATCGTGGAGATTTCCCTGCCGCACACGGATTACGGCGTGTCGGTTTATTACATCATCGCCACAGCCGAAGCGTCGGCGAATCTCGCGAGGTTCGACGGCATCCGCTACGGAGCCCGGGTGGACGGGGCGGATCCGATTGAGTTGTACAGCCGGACGCGCGGGGCGGGTTTCGGCGCGGAGGTGAAGCGGCGCATCATCCTCGGCACCTATGTTCTGAGCAGCGGCTACTACGATGCCTATTATTTGCGGGCGCAAAAGGTCCGCACCCTCATCCGCAACGACTTTTTGAAGGCGTATGAAACCGTGGATGCCATCGTCACACCGACGACGCCAACCGCCGCGTTTAAAATCGGCGAAAAGTCCGACGACCCGCTGCAAATGTACCTGAGCGATATCTTCACGATTTCCTGCAACCTCGCGGGCATTTGCGGCGTCAGCATTCCGTGCGGGTTCACGAAAAATCCGAAGCTGCCCATCGGGCTGCAACTGCTGGGCAAGCCGTTCGGCGAGGAAACGCTTTTGAAAATCGCCCATGCCTATGAACAAAGCACCTTGTGGCACAAGGAAAAATCAGCTATGTTAGGGCAGTGATGAAGCTGACCCAGCGGACCAACAAGATACTTTTTTTTCTGGGATTATCCCTCCCGTTGATCGCGCTGTTGACGATGAGCTGGCTGGTGCACCACACCAGCGGACAATTCAAGGATTCGTTTTATCAGGTGGCGCACACCTACAAGGTCCTGAATCTCGTCCAGCAAACCCAGTTCCACCTGCTGGATGCGGAAACCGAACGCCGCGGCTACCTGTTGACGGGCGGGGATGAATATCTCAGCTCCTACGGGCGGGCCATGACCTCCATCCGCAATGACATTGATCAGCTAAAAACCCTCTCGCAAACCAGGGTCGGACAACAAACCAACATTTCAGAATTGCAAGACCTCATCGTTGAACGGCTGGGCATTGACCCGGAAAAAATGGCGGGCGGAAAAACCGGCCTGCATGACACGCTGGCCGTGGCGCTGACCGATCAGGGCAAGCAAACCATGGAACAAATCGGCCGCGTACTGTTCCAAATGGGGCAGGATGAGGAATACACGCTTAACCTCAACCAACAGCACGCGGAAGCCGATTCCATTTCCAGCCAGATCACTTCGGTGGTGCTCATGGGCACCGTCGCCATGGTGCTGGCGTTCATTGTCATCATCCTGTTGCGGCTTGAAAAACTGCAACAGGTGGTGACCGTTTGCGCCTGGACCGGCCAGGTGAAATACGACGGTCAGTGGATCCGCCTGGACGAATACCTGCAACGCCGGTTCGGTTTATCCGTTTCCCACGGCCTTTCCAAGGAGGCCGAGGAGAAAATGGCCGAGGAAATCAAGGGCTTCCACCGTCCGGACGACGCGGGACCGACGGGCTGATCCCCACCGTTTGACCCAATCTTTGGGCTTGCGCATCAAGTAACTTGATGGTTACTTGATGCAGTCATGGCCAAGACGGCAAAACCCAGCAGCGGGGTGGCGGAGCGGAATCCCGAGCGCACCCAGGCCCGTATTTTGTCCGCGGCGCTGCAGGAGTTCGCGGCGCACGGCTTCGCCGGCGCACGGGTGGATGCCATTGCCCGGCGCGCCGCCATCAACAAGCGGATGCTCTACCACTATTTCGGCGACAAGGAAGGGTTGTTCCGCGCCGTGTTGCGCCGGAAAATCACCGAACGCCAGGCCTGGGCGGAAAACCGGTCAGGCGATCCCGCGGAAAGCCTGACCTTCTGGTTCGAAGCCGCGTGCAAGGACGCCGACTGGGTCCGCATGCTGGAATGGGAGGCGTTGCAGGGCAGCGATCAAAAAATCATTGACGATCAACAGCGGCGCGCGGCGGTGACCCGCGCGCTGAAACGCATCCGTCAGCGGCAGGCGCGCGGCCAGATCACCGACGAATTCGATCCCCGGCATGTGATGCTGGCCATGCGGTCGTTGACGATGTTCCCGGTGGCGTTCCCACAGCTGACCAAGCTCATCATGGGCCGGCCGGTTTCGGATCCGCGATTTCAAAACGAGCGCGCGGATTTTCTGAAAAAATTTGCCCGGGCGTTCCAACCCGCGGCCAGCCGAAACATCAAAATCAAATCCACCGACTGAATCCGGCATGAAAAAAAATGTTTTAATTCCGGTCCTGACACTCGTGGCAGCGATGCTGACCAATGGCTGCTCGCGCAACGCGAACAAGGGCGTGGGGGCGGTGGCGCCGGTGCTCGTGGCGCAGGCGGTGGAAACCAATCTGCCGGTGCAGATTGATCCGCCGCCGGTCGGCCATGTGATGCCGTATTCGACGGTGACGATCCATTCGCAAATTCAAGGCATGATCAGCGAGGTGCATTTCCAGGAAGGGCAGGAGGTGAAGAAAGGCGACCTGTTGTTCACGATTGACCCGCGCCCGGCACAGGCGGCGCTGGACCAGGCGAGCGCGGCGCTGGAACGCGACTCGGCGCAGTTGGAATACGCAAAAATCAACTTGGCGCGCGAACAGAAACTGTTCGATGAAAAATTGATTTCCCAGGATGAGCTGGACACCAACCGGGCCAACCAGGACGCCCTGGCCGGAACGGTGGCGGCGGACCGCGCCGCCATCACCAACGCGCTGTTGAATCTGGATTATTGCCTGATCCGCGCGCCGATTGATGGCCGGACCGGCAACCTGCAATCTTACGCAGGCAATGTCGTCAAGGCGCCGGATGACATTCTGCTGACGATCAATCAAATTCATCCCATTTACGTCACCTTCGCCGTGCCGGAGCAATATCTGCCGGTGATAAAAAAAGAGATGCAGGAAAAAACACTGAAGGTGTCGGCGACGTTTCAAAACCTGGAAGGACCGCCGCCGCAAGGCGAACTGACGTTTGTGGACAACAGCGTTGACATGACGACCGGCACCATCCAGCTCAAAGCAACGTTCCCGAACGAAACCAGCGAGTTGTGGCCCGGACAATTTGTGCAGGTGACGCTGACGCTGTCGGAGTTGATGGACGCCGTCATTGTGCCGTCGCAGGCGGTGCAAACCGGCCAGAACGGCGAGTTCATTTACGTGGTGAAGCCGGATCAGACCGTCGAGGAGCGGCCGGTCACCGTCGGGCTCACTTATCAGGGTGTAACCGTGGTGCAAAGCGGATTGAAAACCGGCGAGACGGTGGTGACAGACGGCCAGTTGCGTCTCGCCCCCGGCGTAAAGGTGAACGTCAAGAGTCTGGTTGAGTCCGCCACGACAGCTACCTCCACCAACGCGCCGTGAACATTCCCGAACTGTTCATCCGCCGCCCGGTCATGACCACGCTGGTCATGTCGGGCATTTTGCTGGTCGGCCTCGTCGGCTTTCGACAACTGCCGGTGAGCGATTTGCCGAGCGTGGATTACCCGACGGTTCAAGTTTCGGCCAGTCTGCCAGGCGCGAGTCCCGAAACGATGGCTTCAGCCGTGGCCACACCGCTGGAAAAGCAATTTTCCACGATTGCGGGCGTGGACTCGATGTCGTCCATCAGTTCACAGGGTAGTGCGTCAATCACGATCCAATTCTCCCTCGACCGCAACATTGACGCGGCGGCGCAGGACGTGCAAGCGGCCATCGCCAAGGCGGCCAAACAACTGCCGCCGAACCTGCCCAGCCCGCCGACCTACCAGAAAGTCAATCCGGCCGACACACCGGTTATTTTTCTGGCCATGACGTCACCGACGTTGCCGATGTCGGACGTGGACAATTACGCCGAGAATTTGCTGGCCGAGCAGATTTCGCAGATTGACGGCGTCGCGCAGGTCAGTGTCTTTGGCGCACAGCCCTATGCCGTCCGCATCCAGGTTGACCCGAACAAACTGGCGGCCTACGGACTGGGCATTGACCAGGTCGAACAGGCGGTCGAGGCGGGAAATGTGAACCAGCCACTCGGCACGCTTTACGGAAAACATCAGGCGTTCACCGTCCAGGCGAATGGACAGCTCAATGTGGCGTCGGACTTTCGCCCGATGATCGTCGCCTATCGCAACGGCAACCCAGTCCGGCTGCAGCAACTGGGCAATGTGCTCGACAGCGTGCAAAATGACAAAAGTGCGGGATGGTACAATGGCACGCCCGCCGTGGTGCTGGCGGTGCAGCGTCAGCCGGGCGCAAATACCGTTGAAGTGGTGGACAAGGTCAAACAATTGCTGCCTCAGTTCCGCGCCGCGGTTCCGGCGGCGGTGAAGCTGGACGTGCTCATTGACCGTTCGCTGACCATTCGCAAGTCGGTATCGGACGTGGAACACACGCTGTTCATCGCCATCTGCCTCGTCATCATGGTCATTTTCATTTTTCTGCGGAATCTTTCGGCCACGCTCATTCCGAGCCTCGCGCTGCCGATGTCCATCATCGGCACATTTGCGGTGATGGCGCTGCTTAATTACAGCCTCGACAATCTTTCGCTCATGGCGCTGACGCTCTGCGTCGGGTTCGTGGTGGACGACGCGATCGTCATGCTTGAAAACATCGTCCGGCACATGGAAATGGGCGAACCGCCGATGGAAGCCGCCCTGAAAGGATCGCGGGAAATTGGTTTCACGATCATTTCCATGACGCTCTCGCTTTCAGCGGTGTTCATCCCGGTTTTGTTCATGAGCGGCTTGCTGGGGCGGCTGCTGCATGAATTCGCCGTGACGATTGTCGTGGCGGTTTTGGTTTCCGGCTTCGTTTCGCTGACGCTGACGCCGATGATGTGCAGCCGGTTTGTGCATTCCGAACGAGGGAACAAGCACGGAAAACTTTACAATGCATTCGAGCGGTTCTTTGACGGGCTGCTCAAAGGTTATGACCGCACATTGCAGGTGGTCATGCGCCATCGCCTCGCGACGATGTACGCGTCTCTGGGCATTTTTGTTGCGACGGTGGTTTTGTTCGTCCTGATTCCCAAGGGCTTTTTTCCCGACGAAGACACCAACCGGCTCGCCTCCACGACCGAGGCCGCGCAGGATATTTCGTTCGACGCGATGCGCGAACACCAGCTGGCCGCGATGAAAATCGTGGCCGCCGATTCGAATATTGACGGTTTCATATCGTTCATCGGCGGCGGTGGCGGAACGGCGAACAATGGCCGCATTTTCATGCGCTTGAAAGATCGCTCCCAACGGAAATTAAGCGCAACCCAAATCATCCAGGAACTGCGCCCGAAATTTGCGCAGATGCCGGGCATGAATGTTTATCTGCGAATCCCGCCGCTCGTCAATGTCGGCGGCATGCAAAGCAAGGGACTTTACCAATACAGCCTGCAGGATACCGACGTGAAGGAACTTTTTCATTGGGCTCCACTCCTGACGGACAAGCTCGCGCACCAGCCCGGATTCCAGGACGTAACGACCGATCTGCAGATTGCCGCCCCGCAGGTCAACGTCGAGATTGACCGCGACAAGGCCGCCGCACTCGGCGTCACGCCGCAGCAGATCGAAAACGGCCTCTACGACGCCTACGGCGAACGGCAGTCCTCCACGATCTATGCCGATGTGGCCGAATACTGGGTCGTCTTTGAGGTGCTGCCGCAATTCCAGCGCGACCCCGCCGCGCTCGCGCAGCTATATATCTCCAGCTCGGTGACCGGCACCAACGGCCTGCCCAAACTGATTCCGTTGAGCGCGGTCGCAAAATTAACGCGCAGTGTCGGCCCGACCAGCATCTCGCACGTCGGCCAGTTGCCGTCAGTGACGATTACCTTCAACCTCGCGCCCGGAACTTCGCTCGGCACCGCGGTTGAGCAATTGCAAAAAATTGAAACCGACATGCATTTGCCCGCAACCATCACCGGAAATTTTCAAGGCGCGGCGGCGGTGTTTCAATCATCACAGACCGGGCTCCTGGCGTTGCTGATTGTCACCATTCTCATTATTTACATCATCCTTGGCATCCTTTACGAAAGCTTCATCCATCCGCTCACAATTTTGTCCGGCCTGCCGTCGGCGGGTTTCGGCGCGCTGCTGACGTTGATGATTTTTGGATTGGATTTGAACATCTATGGTTTTGTCGGCCTCATCATGCTCGTTGGCATCGTGAAGAAAAACGCCATCATGATGATTGATTTCGCCATCAATGCGCAACGCGAGCATGGCAAAAGCGCCGCCGACGCAATCCACGAAGGCTGCCTCCTGCGTTTCCGTCCGATCATGATGACCACGATGTCCGCGCTCATGGCCACGCTGCCCATTGCCTTGGGATTCGGAGCCGGCGGCGAAGCCCGCAGAGCCCTCGGTCTCACCGTCGTCGGCGGGTTGGTGGTGTCGCAATGCCTGACGCTTTTCATCACCCCGGTGGTTTACCTCTATCTCGAAGGATTCCACCAATGGTTTTTACGCAAGCGCGCGGCCCGGCTCGCCGTCCAAGGCGTCAAGCCGGTGGCCGTTTGAATCCGGCTAACGCGTCTCCAGTTTCAATTCAGCCTGGGTGGCGACGGCCTCCTTCACCTGGGAAACGTCCGTGATTTTGAGCACGCCCAGATAGTCCGGGCCTTCACTTTGCGATTCCGGCAGGTTCACCAAATCCAACTGGCGCACTGCCGGTTCAAACAACGCGGCGTAAAGCGCGTTGACCGCCATGGAGCCTTCAGCTTGCAACCCGATACTGGCGGTGTCCCTGCCGGGAACCGAGTGCAATGCCTGCACGGCGCAACGGATGTCCCACACCCGCATTCCGTCCTCGGTCTGGCCCAACAACATAAAACGACGCCGGATTTTTGTGAGGCGCGATTCACCGCCGGACCACGCCGTCAGCCCAACCCCGCGCGGCGCGAAAAATGCCAGGGCTTGTTTCGTCGTCAGTTCGCCTTTCAAGGCTTCGAACGCGGAGAGGTTGGTTACTGGCGAAGCCGGGCCGGCCAGCTCTCCGGTTAATTCGCCTCCAAACTTCGTGCCCACGGCTGCCAGCCAATTGGTCCAACCGGATTGATTAAGCACATTCAACTTGATCTGTTCCGGCGTTTTTGTCGCCGCCTTCTCGAGAAGGTAGAACCGCAACGGCACATCGTGCTGGCTGGTAAAATCCCAGGCATTCAGACGAACGCCATCATGTTCGGCGGAAAAGGCGAGTTTCGTTTCCGGCGCCGGTTCCCCGGCCGGCCAGCCGGCGAACACTTTTTCGCGCAACCTGGCGCGAAGTTCATCGGCTGATTGTTTTGCCGGCTTCGCCTGGGGCACAAACGTGTCCGCAATGTTGAGGTTGATTGAATCGGCCGGCAACGTTTCGAAAACCTTGAGTTGTTCGGGCGTGAGGAAAGTTTTGACGGCGGTTTCCACTGGCGTTTCATCGTGTTTCAGATAACGGTTGAACCAGCGCATCACCCCGAGCTGCAATTCCGGCGTTTCATCGTGCGGACCGGGCGCCAGAACCAGGCCAAGCTGGTTGGTCTCACCATAAAGACCGTAAATGTGGCGGACTTTTTCGTAAATGCGCAGGGTGCTGGACAGCCGGAACAGCGGGTCCCGGTCCGTGCCGCCGATCAGGAGCGGACGCGGAGCCGCGAGCGCGGCAACCAAGGGGAAGTCCCAGCGATAAATGTTTATGAAAAAATTGCAATCGCAGTGGCTGTCAATCACGCCGTCCAGAATGTGGCTTTGCACGTCAGCCATGCCGGCCAGCGGTGCGGCGACCTTGATGCGGTCGTCCAGCGCAGTGACCGTCCAGGTGTAGGCGCCGCCGCCGGAATGGCCGGTGATGCCGAAACGGTTGGTGTCCACTTCCGGGCGCGTGCAAAGATAATCCAGCGCGCGGATGCCGAACCAGGCCTCCACGCCCGCCGGCGTGTAGCCGCGGGAATTCCACCACCACAAGCCGTGGTCGCGCGTGCCGGTGTGAATCCCTTCAATCTCTCCGGCCAGCAGCGTGTCCACCACCATGCAAACGTAGCCGTTGCGCGCATACCACTCGCCGTCCCGCTGATAGACCGCCTTGTTGCCGTAACTGATGCCGTTCGTGGTCACGCGCCAATGTCCGCACTCGTAAAGGATTGCCGGTACAGGCTGCTGCACATTTCTGGGAAGAAACAGGTTGGCCGTGCAGTAAAGCCCGGGTGACGCCTGAAAATAAATCTTTTCCGCAACGAAATCATCGTTCGTGATGCATCCCGTGATGACCGGTTTCAAATCCGTCCGCTCCGGCATCGGCCACAAACCCAACATCTCCTGCAATTGCCGGCGGTAGTCGCCGCGTTTTGATTTCCAGTCATCCAGGGTATTGATGTCGGCCAGACAGTGCTGCGACAGCGCGGCAGTTTCATTGCGAAAATAATCCGCGAGCATCGCGTCGCCGGGTGTGGGCCGGCCGACGAGCCTGGGAATCTGGGCGTCGCCGGTCAGAAGCGCACCCAAAAGGAACACGGTCAGGAGAAGGCTGGTTCGCTGCATGGCAACATCATGATTCGGGTGGCCGCACTGCGGCAAGGAATTTGGCGTGTTGCCGCACAAATATTAAGCCAGTCTGTTTTCACTTCACCTTAACCGGCATCATATCCGCCTCAAATTACGAGGTCGGGGACGCATCGCTCTTCAATACCACAAAAAAGGTGCAACCCCGGCCGGGCACGTTTTTCACCCCGATGCGCCCGCCATGCGACACGGTGATTTCCCGGGCGATGGACAGCCCCAGTCCGGCGCCGGATTTGGTCTGGCCGGGCACGCGGAAAAATCGCTCAAAAATCCGGCTTCGATATTCCTCCGGCACGCCGGGCCCCTGGTCGGTGACGCTGAATTCAACGCCGCCGTCCTCGACCGGCGCGGCGCCCAGGACAATCTCGCCGTTCACGGGCGAATGCTTGATGGCGTTGGAGATCAGGTTGGTGAAGACGTGGTTGATGCGCTGCCGGTCCACGGGAACAGCGGGCAAATCCGGCTCAATCTTGCGGATCACATGCAGGCCCTTGGAGTAACTCTTGTCGGCCATTTCCTTCATCGCGCTGGCCAGCAAATCCACCGGGGCCACCAGTTCCTTGCGCAGGTCGGCGTTCCCCTCGTCCAATCGGGCGAGGTCGAGCAAGTCATTCAAGATCCGCAGCAGCCGTTCCGTGTCGTTCCGGGCTGCCTCGAGCAATTCGTCCTGTTTGGGCGTGAGCGTCCCGACGGTTTTTTCGAGCAAGATGTGCAGCACCATCCGCACGCTGGTCAGCGGACTTTTTAATTCGTGGCTGACCGTCGCGACGAGGTTGGATTTGGTGGCATCCAGCAGGCGGAAGCGGGTGACATCGTACAAAACCACCGCCACCCCGAACAGCGCGCCTTCCTTGTTGCGCATGGCGAGGACGCGTGGCAGGAAAAACTTGTCCGCGCCGTTGATCCGGTAGCAGATCGCTTCGTTGAAGCTGTGCGGCAGGAAATTCTGGCCGCTGGCCACGGTTTTCATGGCAATGGCCTGCAGCCGTTCGGGAAGTTTGCCGAACAGGCGGAGGCTCGACGTCAGCGCGTCCGCCGCCGGGTTTCTCAATTCAATGCGTCCCAGCTTGTTCAGCACGAAGATCGGGTCCGGAAACGAGGCGAGCGTTGATTCCATCGTGCGATGGAGACTGATGATTTGCTCCGTGGTTCCCTGGCGATATTCCTCGAGCTGGGCCGCCATTTTATTGAATGCGCGGGCCAGTTCACCCAGTTCGTCCCGCGTGGTCACCGGCACTTTTTCAGCCAGCCGGCCTTCGCCCAGTTCCCGGGTCGCCCGGGTCAAAGATTGGAGGGGCCGCAAAATCGAGCGGCTGAGCTGATAGGCGGCATAGGCGGAAAAAAGCAGCGCGATGATCGTGCCAACAACCATCAGCTGCGTCACCTCCTGCGTGATGGTGCGGATGTTCCGGCTGGTGCCCAGAATGGCCTGCTGGTTCAGATCATGAATTCTTTCCAGCAACAAGTTCACCCGCTGCCCGCTGGGCAACACCTGCAATTGATATACCGCACGCTGCGTTTGCGGGTTGTCGAGGGAGCTGATCGTGACCGCCGCCTTCAGAAAGGCCTGATAATTGGCCGTCAGTTGCGGGGTCAGGGCGGTTTCCCCGGGCAGCGTGCTGGTCTTGATCAGTGAAGCGAGATTTTCATCAAAACGTCTCTGGTGCAGTGAAAAGGCGTTCTTATCCATGTAACGTTTCGGATATGCCGCCGGATTGGTCGTGTCATCGCCATGCGGTCCTTGCACGACCCACGACACCTCCCGGTCCATTCCTGCCAGCGCCAGGCTCATCGCCGAGGCCGCGGTGAAACTCTCATAACTGTTCGTCACCGAGGCATCAACGCTGGCGGCCAGACGCCCGAAAAGCACAATGGCGTAAATACCGATCCCCAGAAGAATGACGACGAACGGCGCCAGGTAGAGAAACAATCGGGTGCGCAGCATGGGATGGTAAACGAATCACTCGTCCTGAACATCCGGGGGGCGGGACATTTCCTTCCGCTTGCGATGCAGCGTGTCCCGGGCGACGCCCAAAATCCTCGCGGCCTCGCTCATCGTGGACGCCTGTTCCATCACGCGGGTGATATGTTCGGTTTCGATTTCCTTCAGCGACACCATCGCGCCAAGCTGGATCCCGGAGACCGGCACGGCGGGAACACCCGGAGCGGGCGCTCCCGGCGCCGCCGGCTGGGAAAGTTTCTCCGGCAAATCCAGCAGATCAATTTTGTTGGTGTCGGCCAGAATGACGGCCCGCTCGATGACATTGCGCAATTCACGCAGGTTGCCCGGCCAGCCATAGTGGCGCAGGACCGCCTCCGCCTCCGGGGAAAAGTCTTTGAGCTGTTTGCCGCATTGCTTTGAAAAGAAATGCAGATAACGCTCGGCGATTTTCAGCAAATCGCCCGGGCGTTCCCGCAGCGGCGGCAGTTGGACAGCGATGACATGCAACCGGTAATACAAATCCTCCCGAAAACGACCCTCCCGGACGGCTTCCTCGAGATTCCGGTTCGTCGCGGAAATCACCCGCACGCTGGCCCGGCGGGTTTTGGTTTCCCCGACGCGCTCATATTCCTTCTCCTGCAACAAACGCAGCAATTTGGGCTGGATTTCCAGCGGCAGTTCCCCGATTTCATCGAGAAACAACGTCCCGCCGTCCGCCAGCGCAACCTTGCCCGTCTTGTCACTCACGGCGCCCGTGAAGGCACCCTTGGCATGACCGAACAATTCGCTTTCCAGCAGTTCCCGCGACAAGCTTGGGCAACTCACCGTCACAAAGGCGTTTTCCTTTTGCGGACTGTTATCGTGCAACGCACGGGCGACCACCGTTTTCCCCGTGCCGCTTTCACCGAGCAGCAGGATGGTCGCGGGTGTGGCCGCAGCCTTGAACGCCAGGTCGAGCGCCTTTTGCATTGCCGGCTCGGCGGTGGTCAGGTCGGTCGTCATGGTGTCCGTCGAAATACGGGACTCCAGTTCCGCCACGCGGCTCCGGAGCTTGCGGGCCTGGACCAGCCGGGCCATCACCTGCCGGATTTGTTCGGGCGTGAAAGGTTTGGGGACGTAATCCACCGCGCCGCGCCGCATCGCTTCCACCGCGGTTTCAATCGAGGCGTAGGCGGTAAACACGATCACCTCCAGCTGCGGATTGAGCTTCAACAACTCGGGCAACAAATCCATTCCGCTTTCGCCGTTCAAATTCAAATCCAGAAACGCAACGTCGAACACGCCGCTGTCCATCTGCTTCAACGCCGCGGATCGGCTCTCCGCGCTGACCGTCTCATGCCCGATCGCTTCGAGCACGACCACCATCGTCCGGCGAATGTTTTCTTCGTCGTCAATGATCAGAACCCGCAACGGGCTGCCTGTTTTTTCTGGCTGCATGTCAACCATGATAGAGGACTGGCACCGGAAAGGTGAAGCGGATTTTCCATCCAATTCAAACCCGCCTCACCGAAAAACCATGCGTCTCCCGCCTTGATTTCATTTCGTCGTGGCCGGCGGGACGGCGATTTGCTTAAATCAATCTCATTCGTTTTCATGAAACCGCCGGGTAATGCCAGATTTGACGCCAAGGCCCTGCGCCAATTTGGGGAGGCGCTCTTCATCGCTTCCGGACTCGCGGCGGACCGCGCCCGCGATGTGACGGAAGTGCTGCTGGAGGGCGACCTGCTCGGCCACACCACCCACGGCTTCGCCCTGCTGCCCGCCTACCTCAAGGCACTCCAAGAGAACACAATGGAAAAAAGCGGCGAGCCGGCGATCGTCGCGGATCACGGCGCAGCGTTCACCTGGGACGGACGATATCTGCCCGGCCCATGGCTCGCGCGTCGCGCCATCCAGATCGCCAGCGAACGTTTGACCGAACATCCGGTCGTGACCGTGGTCATCCGGCGCAGCCATCACATCGGCTGTCTTCAGGCTTATCTCAAGCCAGTCACTGACACAGGTTGTTTTATTTTGCTGACGTGTTCCGACCCGCAATCGCGAACCGTCACGCCGCACGGTGGCGCGGCACCGCGTTACAGTCCGAATCCGCTGGCAGTCGGCATCCCCACCAACGGCGAACCTGTTCTCATTGACATCAGCATGTCCTCGACGGCAAATGCACTTTGTCAACGGCTGGCGACGACAGGTGAACGGTTGCCCGGGCCATGGCTCGTGGACCGCGCGGGACAACCGACGGACAATCCGCAGGTGCTGTTCAACAATCGCGGCGGGGCCATCCTGCCGCTGGGCGGAACCGATCTGGGTTATAAAGGATTCGCCCTGGGCTTGTTCGTTGAAGCGCTCACCAACGCCCTCGGCGGGCATGGCCGCGCCACCGGCGAAACGCGCTGGGGCGCCTCGGTTTTCCTGCAGCTCATCAATCCGGAACAGTTTGGTGGCCGCGAAGCCTTTTTGCGTGAGAGCAGTTTCTTCGGCGAGACTTGTGTTGCAACACCTGTACCAGCGGGCAAACCTCCGGTGCGTCTGCCTGGTCACGCCGCGCTCGCCCGGCGCGCCGACCAGCTCACCCACGGCGTCCAATTGCACCCCACCATCCTGCCCGCATTGGTTCCGTGGGCGGAATCGTTAACCGTGACACTTCCGCCATGCGTTTAAAAAATTCGTGTCCATTCGTGTCCATTCGTGGTTAAACTTTGCCCGCAAATATGGAATACGAAGCGGTCATCGGACTGGAAACCCACGTCCAGCTTAAAACGAAATCGAAGATGTGGTGCGGGTGCGCCAACCTATTCGGCTCGCCGCCCAACACCAATGTCTGCCCCGTCTGCCTCGGCCTGCCCGGCGTGCTGCCTGTGCCGAATGACGAGGCGCTGCGCCTGACCGTGCTCACCGGCTTCCTGCTGAATTGCGAGATTCCCCGCTTCGCCAAATTTGACCGGAAAAGTTATTTCTACCCGGACATGCCGAAAAATTACCAGATCACCCAATACGACAAGCCCTCCACGGCCAACGGCCACGTCGAATTTGAGTTCAACGGCGGTCTGGCACGCGTGCGCATCACCCGCGCGCACCTGGAGGAGGACGTCGGCAAAAACACGCATTTCGAGCGCAATAGCGGCGTGGACTTCAACCGCGCCGGCGTGCCGCTCATGGAAATCGTTTCCGAACCCGACCTCACCAGCGCCGACATGGCCTACGAATATCTCAACGCGCTCAAAGACATCCTGATTTACGGTGGCGTGAGCGATTGCGACATGGAAAAGGGCATGGTGCGCTGCGACGTGAACGTGAGCGTGCGGCCCAAGGGCACGAAGGAGCTTGGCGCGAAGATTGAAATCAAGAACATGAACAGCTTTTCCGGCGTGCGGCGCGCGCTGGAATACGAAATCCCGCGCCAGATTGAAGTGGTGACCAAGGGCGGCAAGCTGGTCCAGTCCACCCGCCGCTGGGACGACGCGGCGGGCATCACCGAGGAAATGCGCACCAAGGAACACGCGCACGATTACCGCTATTTCCCCGATCCCGACCTCATGCCGCAGGCGCCAACGGACAAGTGGCTGGCCGAGGTGAAAGCGCGCGTGGTGGAACTGCCGCTGGCGCGCAAGCAGCGCTTCATGAAGGATTATGGATTGCCCGCACCGGACGCCGAGACGTTCAAGAACGATGTGCCGCTGGGAAATTATTTTGAGGGCATCGCGAAGCAATCGAAGAATGCCAAGGCGGTTGCGAACTGGATTATCAACAACCTGCGGGCCAAGCTGACAGAGGCAAACAATCGCGAGAAAACCGAGCAAGCCGCGCTGGGACTCGAACCGGCAGACATGAAACTGACCACCGTGGCGGATTTAAAATTCAAACCCGAGGCCATCGTTGACCTGGCCGGCCTGGTGGACGCCAAGACCATCAGCAGCGCGGCCGCCCAGCAGGTGTTCGCCGAGATGTTTGAAACCGGGAAAGCGCCGGCGGCGATTGTCCAGGAAAAAGGACTGGCCCAAGTCAGCGACACCGGTGCGATTGAAAAATTCTGCGACGAGGTGATTGCGGCGAATCCGAAATCCGTCGCGGATTACAAGGCCGGCAAGGTGGCTGCGCTCAATGCGCTCAAAGGCCAGGTGATGAAACTGAGCAAGGGCAAGGCGAACCCGGCGCTCGCCGGCGAGATCCTGGAGCGAAAGCTGAAGTAGCACCCGCCTCCGGCGGGTTCAATGCGGCGTCCCGCCGCATTGCACGGCCAAAGGACAAATTTTCTCCAGCGCAGTCATCGCCGCGAACCGGCGACACCGTGTGTCCGTTTGTTTCAGGCGCGACGCCCGAAACCGCCCGCGGGACGCGGGTGCTACATTATTTTTCATCCGCCTGGCATATTTCCACGGCATAGATCTGATTCACACTGCTCAAGCTGGAACGGAAATTGATAAGCTGAAACTCACCACTCCTGAATACGATAAAACCGCTGCGAGTTGGTGGCGGTTGAATTGGTCAGTGTCAGGGCGGCTCCGTTTCCCGCATTCAACGGCAATGTTTTCCAGTTCGTGTCGGTCAGGGAATCCTTGTATTCCAGCCAATAGACATGGCCGTATTGCGTCGGCAGGGAAAGGCTGAAGGAGTTGGAAATCCGCTTCAGGTTGCTGAAAGGAACTGGGGCTGGTTGCGGGCCGTTGCCGACGATGGCGAGGCAATGGTTCTGGCCGGAGGCGATGGCCAGCACATTCGTGAGACCGACGGGCGTCGCGGGATTGTTGAAGGCCCAATTTGTCACCGTGCCGTTCGATTTCAACGCCAGCGCGTGATACCGGCCCGCCGCGACCGCGACGACGTTGCTCAAACTCACGGGCGGCGTGGTGACGCTGGCGGCGACCACCGTGCCGTTGGCCTTGAGCGCCACCAATGGAAATTCATTCGCCGCGATCGCCACCACGTTGGTCATCCCATTGGTGGAAGGCGCCGAACCCCAGGCGGTCACCGTTTTGTCTGCTTTCAGCGCCGCACTGAAAAAACCGCCCGCCGCAATCGCCACCGCGTTCGTCAGGTTCGCCGGAACGTTTGTCGCGCTGCCGCTGTTGCTGCCTCCCCACGCGACGACGGTACCATCCGATCTCAACACCAGGCTGTGATAGTCCCCTGCCGCCACCGCGATCACGTTGGTCGCATTGGCGGGAACCGTCGTCAGGTCGCCCCAGGAAATGACCGTGCCGTTTGATCGCACTGCCAGGCTGTGATACCACGCGGCAGCGATGGCGACCACGTTGCTCACGCTTGCCGGAACATTCGCCTGGCCATAAGTATTGTCGCCCCAGACGACGACCCGGCCATTCGATTTCAGCGCCACGCTATGTGCGCCGCCGGCGGCGATCGCCAAAACATTCGTCAAGTCCAGCGGGATATTTGCCAGGGCGTATGAATTGGTTTGCCCCCACGTCATGACGTTCAAAATCACCAGCGGCGCGTTTGAACTCAAGGTGGCGCCCACGGCATTGCTGACCACCACGGAATAAATTCCCACGTTGGTGGACATGACATTGGTCACCGCCAGCGTCGTGTTTGTGGCCGCCGGAAGGTTCGTTCCGTTGAAGAGCCATTGGTAAAACAAAGGTTTGGAACCGTTGGCCGTCACTTGAAATGCTGCCCGACTGCCGAGACAGACGCCCTGGGCGGTCGGTTGTGCGGAAATGACCGGCTTGGCATCGGTAACGGCCAGCACCGCTTGGGAACTGACCAATGAACCGTAGGGATTGGCGACGAACACGGTGTAATTGCCGCCGTTGGTGGTGGCCAGGTTCGTCAGTGTCAGGGATGAATTGGTAAGGCCGGGCAAATCGGTCCCGTTGAACCGCCACTGATACGTGAACGGCCCGTTCTTATAAGCCGAAACGGAAAAGACCGCAGTGTCGCCGACATAAAACGAGCCGCCGGCGGGCTGCGACACAATGAACAACGGCGTGACGGTGAGCATCGCGTTGGAACTCGTGATGGTTCGATACGAATTGCTGGCGAGAACGTGATACGCTCCGGCCTGGTTGGTTGTCACATTGAACAATGAGAGCGCGTTGTTCGTGGCGCCGGGCACATTCGTGCCGTTGAGCTGCCATTGATAAGTCAATTGGTAGCCGTAGGCAGTGACGTTGAAGGATGCGCTGTCGCCGCCATAGACGGAGGCGTCCGACGGCTGGGAATCAAAGAATGGGGTAAAAACCGTCAGCGTGGCGTTGGAACTTTGAATCGAACCGTAGGGGTTGGTGACCAGCACCGAATAAATTCCCGCCAGATTAGTGGTGATGGGAGAGAAGAGTATGGTGGCGTTGGTTTCACTGGGCAGATTGCTGCCGTTGAATTGCCATTGATAACTGAATGGGCCGTTTTTAATCGCAGTGACGCTGAAGCTGTACGTGTCGCCTTCATGCAGACCCGCGAACACCGGCTGCGCGGTGATGGCGATGGCGATGGGCACAACGGTCAGCAGCGCATTGGAACTTTGCACCGAACCATAGTAATTGGTCACCAGCACCGAGTAAGTTCCCGCCTGGCCGACGGTGACGTTCGACAACACGAGCGAGGAGTTCGTCTGACCCGGCATGTTGGTGCTGTTGAAACTCCACGCGTACGTCAACGAAGTGCCAAGCGCGGACACGGCCAGGGTCACCGTATCGCCGCCGTAAACCGTTTGGTCCGCCGGCTGCGTTGTGATAAGCCCGGGAACCACATTCAACTGCGCCGCCGAACTGGCATTGGTGCCGCTGGCATTGCTGGCGACGACCGAGTAAAGGCCTTGCGCGGAAAATTGAATGTTGGTCAGCAGCAACGTGGACGCATTGGCGCCGGGCAGGTTTGTTCCGTTGAATTGCCACTGATATTGCATCGGCACCGTACCGGATGCCTGCGCCGTGAAAACCCAGGACAATCCCGCTGACACCGTTCCACCGAGCGGTTGCTGGAAGAATTGCGGCACGCCGCCGCCGACCAGCACGACGTTGTGCTGCGCGCCGGCCGCGATGCCGATGACGTTGGTCAAACCCGCAGGAATGTCCGTTTCGCCGTAAGAATTATCGCCCCACGCCGCGAGTGTGCCATCCGCTTTCAAAACAATGAAATGATTTACTGCGCTTGTGACAGCTACGATGTTGGTGGCGTTGGCGGGCACATTTGTGTATGCCCCCCAAATCACCAGTGAGCCGTCGGATTTCAGCGCCATGCTTTCCGTATCCGTGGTGGCAATGGCCACTACGTTGCTCAACCCTGTTGGCGTGTTGGTCTGGCCGTAAGCATCCCATCCCCAAGCCACAACGGTGCCGTCGGCTTTGAGCGCAGTGCTATGAAAATCTTCGGACGCAACCGCAATCACACCGCTTAGTCCTGCCGGCACATTCGTTTGACCGTAGCCGTTGTCTCCCCAAGCGACAACCGTGCCGTCCGCTTTCACCGCCAAGCCGTGAAACGAACCGGCAGCGATGGCGACAACATTGGTCAGCGGCGCTGGCAATCGCGCACTGTTGCCCCATGAGAAAACCGTTCCATCCGCGCGCAGCGCCAGAGCAACATCCACGCCCAATGCGACCGCGACCATGTTGCTGGTTCCTGCGGGCATGGGCGACCACGAAGCCAATCCCCACGTTACGAGACTTCCGTCCGCACATATCGCCGCGCTGCCAAAACCACCGGCGGCGACAGCGACCACATTGGTCGCATTCGGCGGCACATTGGTTTCGCCGAATGGATTTCGCCCCCAGGCGACCACATTGCCGGCGTGGCAGACCGGAAGCAGGCAGAGCAAGCCGGAAACAACGGCCAGCGAAGCTTTGCCGGGAAAACTTGACCAAGGGTTCTGCATGGGACTGATTGGACAATGAAACGTGCTTCCAAAAACACGGTGCTGCAAGATTTAATTTACCGCCAAGACCCGCGTCACTTGCCACCAGCCTTCTGCAATTCCACGGCGTACACCTGGCTCGCGCCGCTCATGTTGGAACGGAAGATGAGCCATTTCATGTCCGGCGAAAACATGGCGTTGGGTTCCAGCGCATAGTCGTGTTTGCTCAGGTTGACGAGCCGCTCGGAATGGAACACGCCGGATTGAATTAAATTCGTGCCGCCGGATTTGTCGGCGCTGAGTTCGGGGCGAAAAAGATAAAGCCATTTCCCGTTGCCGGCATGAGCCACCATTTTTTCGTCGCCGCCGTCGCCGCAGAACAATGTTCCGTCGGGCGACACATTGAAGTGCACCGACCACTCGTCGCGCTGGAGATGATACCGCGTTCTCTGGCCGGTCGTGACATTGTATCCGGCCAGCCAGAAATCCTCGCCGCGTGGCGTCTGCAGGTCATACCAGATGGTCTGGCCGTCGGCGCCCCAAAATTCGTGCCCGGCAATTTCCATGGCCATGGTCCGCTGGTGGATGTCCGTCAATCCGGTCCCGTCAGTGCGGATCGTCCAAATGCGGTCCACCTTGTGCCAGGGACCTTCATGACAGAACATGAGCCGGTCCGGGTCGGTGGGCGAAAACACGAGATGATTAAGCCAGTCGTTGCAACGATTGTATTTTTTGATTTCGCCGGTCTGGATGTTAAGGAAGAAAAGCTCCATCGTCAGATGCTGATTGAACCGGTCCTCGATGTTCTTGGAACGGCCACCACGTTGGTCAGCAATCAACCGGTTGGGACCAAAATCCACATTCTCCTCGTTGGTCGCCAAAGCATTCCGCTCGCTGACGGTCCCGGCCAGCAACGTTTCGTCCGCATTGACGGCCGACACCGACCCATCCGGCGGCAGCTTGGCCACTTTGCGGGTGGCCTTGCTGTCGGGATCGGTCGCGTAAATCGTCCCGTTCCGGCTGTAATAGATCTGCCCGGTTTTATGGCCGACCTGGATGATGCGGACACGGCCGCCCACGATTTTCTCGATCGCCCGCGTTTTCAGGTTGATGGTTGAAATGCCGGTTGGCGTGCCGATGACCATTTTTTGCCCATCAGGCGTGAAGGCGTTGAGGTTGAAATAAAGGCTCTGGCTGCCCGGCTCGCGGGAAAGCTGGATGACGCGATGGCCGGTGTCAGAATCAATCCATTCCGTCAGTGGTGAATTGGTTGCCACATCCGCCCGCGCCTGCAGGACCAACACACAAACCGCTGGCAGCAAAATGGAACAAAAACGTTTCAATTCGGAACGGGCGGCTTGGGTTTATCCAGAAGAAAGTTTTCCAGCGAACAATTAGTCAGTTCGCGCAGGCCCTCGACCACGCAGGCGGCATTCAATTGCGCCCCGGCCGGGCTGAAATGGGTGTCGTCCTGCGGGGTGTAAAAGTTCGTTTTAATTTCACTGGCGGTCAGTCCGGCGTAATGGCTCAGAATGATCTGATTCAGATTGATGAAAAAAACTTTTTGGTCCGCGGCCACCTGCGCGGACCAGGCCACATAACGATCCATGGCACCGGCGGGTGGGATTTGCCGGGGCATCCGCGGCACGGGCGAACAAAGGATGGGCGTCATGCCTTTGGCGCGGGCATCGGCGATGTACTGGCGCAGATACCAGCCGTAGGTATGAACAAGTTCCCGTTCATGCTGAATCGGATTGTAAATATCACGGGTCTCGTCGCCGATGCCGGAAATGGTGCCACGGGCACGATTGGTGTCGTCCAGCGGTCCGCCGTCGTTGTGACCCATCTGAATCAAAACAAAATCGCCGGGCCGGGCCGCCGCGAGAACCTGCGCCCACCAGCCCTGGGTTTGAAACGTCCGGCTGCTGCGCCCGGGTTTGGCGTGATTTTCGACGATGATTTTCGCCGGGTCAAAATATTGGCCGATGACATCGCCCCAGCCGAGCAGGCCGGGCGCACTGTTATGCACGGTGGAATCGCCGACGATGAACAACACCGGCAAGGTCCGATGCGTTTGCTCAGGCGCAGGTTTAGTCACGACTGTAGTCTCGTTCGCCTCCGCATTTTTTGGGGTTTTGGAAACTGCGGTAGGGGTGACGGTTGACTGGCACCCCGCCAGAAGCAAACCCATCACGGTGATCATGATTCCCGACTGGTTCAGCCGGACCATCCAGCGGAATGGCCGGGTCGTGATTGCGGTGATTTTCATGCAGGCGGTTGCAACTCAATTGGTATCCCATCTTGGACGCGTGAAAGCAACCATAGGTTAAATTCAAAAAGCTTTGTGCCTTCGTGTCTTCGTGGTTAATTTCTCCGGAATGTTTTCATCGGAAATCAAATCCGTCCATTTCACCGGCATTGGCGGCACGGCCATGGCCTCGGCGGCGGCAGCCATGCAGGACAAGGGCTTCGCCGTCACCGGCTCGGACCAGAATGTCTATGAACCGATGGCGTCGTTCCTCGCCGACAAGAAAATCGCGGTGATGAACGGCTACGCGGAGCGGAACCTTGCGTACAAGCCGGACCTCGTCGTCATCGGCAACGCCATTTCCCGCGGCAACCCGGAGGCCGAGTTCGTGCTGGACCACAAACTGCGCTATTGCTCGCTGCCGGAATTGCTCCGGGAATTTTTCATCCGCGGCAAACGCTCCATCGTCGTTGCCGGCACGCACGGCAAGACCACGACGACCTCCCTGCTGACCTGGGTCTTCGAGCACAACGGCCTGAACCCGAGCTACCTCATCGGCGGCATCCCGAACAACCTCAGCCAGGGCGCCCGGTTCACCGACAGCGACTGGTTCATCATTGAGGGCGATGAATACGACACGGCGTTTTTCGACAAGCGGAGCAAGTTCGTCCATTACCAGCCGGAAATCGCCATCGTCAACAACCTGGAATTCGACCACGCGGATATTTTTGAAAACCTGGACGCGATCAAGAAATCGTTCTCGCATTTCATCCGGCTCATCCCGCGCAACGGCCTGCTGCTGGGCAACGGCGATGACGCCAACCTGGCGCCGCTGCTTGATTTTGCCGAGGGTGGGGCGGGCAGTCCCCTGCCCGCCGGCGGCGCGCACGGAGTGACGCGCCCTACCTGCCCTGTAAAACGCTTTGGCCTTGGCGAAAATAATTCCATTCGCGCCTTCAACCTGCGTTACGGACCGACGGCAACGGAATTTGAAATCCCCAGCTTCAAATTTCACCTGAACCTCGTCGGCGAACTGAACGTGCGCAACGCCCTGGCAGTTGTCGCGTGTGCCAAGCATTGCGGGCTGTCCAACAAACAGATCCAGGCCGCCTTCGACACGTTCAAGGGCATCAAGCGCCGGATGGAGGTGCGCGGCATCGCGGGCGGCGTGACGGTCGTGGATGATTTCGGGCACCACCCGACGGCGATCCGCGAAACGTTGAAGGCGCTGCGCCTTAAGTATCCGCGTGAGAAAATCTGGGCCGTTTTCGAGCCGCGCAGCAACACGACACGGCGCAACGTGTTTCAAGCCGAACTGGCCGGCGCGTTTGCCGATGCCGACGGCGTCGTGGTTTCCGAAGTCGCGCGGCTGGAACAAATCTCCGCCGGGGAACGGCTCAATCCCGAGAAGCTGATGCAGGATTTGAAAACCGCCGGCAAGAACGCGGCCTATCTGCCAGACGTGGATGCCATCATTGCCCATGTCGCCAAAAACGCGCAGGGTGGCGACATCGTCGTGGTATTCAGCAACGGCGGTTTTGGCGGCATTCACGCCAAGCTGCTGGAGCGGCTGGGTCGGCGATAGGTCCCAAAGGCTTACCCCGCCAAGTAACCGGACTTATTGTTCCGTTCCCGGCCGCTGTCTTCTTGAAAATCGCGGAGCGACTGTCCATGCTGGAACCGTGAATTGTGCCACCGTGACCCCGGTTGAGAAGATGGGGCCGGACGCGGCACGGAACGAAAGATGACAATGCCATCCCGAGCCTGGTTTCAATGTATCAATGCGGAGTGCGGAGAAACTTATCCGCTGAACTCGATCGTGTACCAATGCAAGCGCTGCGGTTCGCTGCTGGAGGTGCAGCATGACCTCAAGGCGTTGAAACGCCGCAGCGCCACAAGCTGGAAAAAGCTTTTCGAAGACCGCTACATGAGCAACGAATGGCCTTACGGCTCCGGTGTGTGGGGCAAGAAGGAGTGGATCCTGCCGCAGATCAAGGACAAGGACGTTGTCTCACTTTATGAAGGCGGCACCAACCTCTTCTGGGCCGAACGCTTTGGAAAAATCATCGGGGTCAACGAACTCTGGATCAAACTTTGCGGCAACACGCACAGCGGCTCGTTCAAGGACCTCGGCATGACCGTGCTGGTTTCGCAGGTCAAACAGATGATCTCCGAAGGCGCGCCCATCAAGGCCGTCGTCTGCGCTTCCACTGGCGACACCTCGGCGGCGCTCGCCACCTATTGCGCCGCGGCCGGCATCCAGTCCATCGTGCTGCTCCCGCGCGGCAAGATTTCTCTCGCGCAGCTCATCCAGCCGATTGCCAACGGCGCCTTGGTACTCTCGCTGGACACGGATTTCGACGGCTGCATGAAGGTCGTCCAGGAAATCACCAAGGACGAAACTCTCTACCTCGCCAACTCGATGAATTCGCTGCGTGTCGAGGGCCAGAAAACTGTCGGCATCGAGATCGTCCAGCAATTTGACTGGCAGGTGCCCGACGTAATGATCATTCCCGGCGGCAACCTCGGCAATGTTTCCGCACTGGGCAAAGGCCTGATGATGATGAAAGACCTGGGACTGATCTCGAAGCTGCCGCGTATCGTCGTGGCCCAAGCCGAGCGGGCCAATCCACTATATCGTTCGTATCTGAAAAATTTCGAGAGCTTCGAACCGATCCAGGCACAGAAGACATTGGCAAGCGCCATTCAGATTGGCAATCCGGTCAGCATTCAAAAGGCGATCCGCACGTTAAAACAGTTCAATGGGATTGTTGAACAGGCCACCGAGGAGGAACTCGCCAATGCCGCGGCGCTGGGCGATCGCACTGGCATGTTCAACTGCCCGCATACCGGTGTGGCCCTGGCCGTGCTCATCAAGCTTTTGAAGGCCGGCAAGATTGACAAATCCGAGCGCGTGGTCGTCATCTCGACCGCGCATGGACTGAAGTTTGTCGAGATGAAGGTGAATTACCACCAGAAGAAACTGGATTTTCCGTGCCGCCACGCCAACCAGCCAATCGAACTGCCTGCGCGTCTGGATGCGGTGAAGGACGCGCTCAAGAAAGCCCTCAAGGAAAGGAAACAGTTCGATGTCTGAAAATCATCGGAGGGCCGAGTTCCACGAGGCCCAAATCACTGTCACGGAAATCGCGCAATCGCACATCCAAGCCATGAACTGTAAAAGACTGGCGTCGGCGCGGCAGCGTCTTGGACTGCGCCAGCCCTCCACCGTTTTGGCACTGCTGGCATCCGCCCAAAGCGCCAGAGGGCTGGCGCACTCCAAGACCTCGCGGAGATTTGAACGATTCCTGATGAGTGGGGACGCATGTTTCATAAACTGAGAGGATTTGTTCCATGACTTCCAAAAAGCTGAGTTTGCAGAAATGGGGCCCGGCGACGCTGGCCATTCACGGTCACGGCAAACATCGCAAGGCGCACAACGCCGTCTCCACGCCCATCGTTCACACCTCGAACTACAGTTTTCAATCCACGTCCGAAGTGTTCGAGTTCATGAAGGCCAAGGGCCAGGGCCGCGTCATCCGCGAACACGAATACGGCCGCTACGGCAATCCCACCCAGCAGGAGACCGAGCGCAAACTCGCCGCCATCGAGGGTGCCGAACGTGCCATCCTGTTTTCCACCGGCATGAGCGCCGTCGTCCTCACGCTTATGGCCTACGCAAAAAAAGACGGCCATATCATTTTTACCAGCGATTGCTACCGGCAGACGCGCGATTTCGCCACCAACCTGCTGAAGAAATTCGGGATTCAATCCAGTCTGGTGGATCCGACGGCCGCCGCCGTCGAGCGGGCCATCCAGCCCAATACCAACGTCATCTTCACCGAACTGCCAACGAACCCGTACCTGCGCGTGCTCGATCTGCCAGCCATCGTGAAGGTGGCCAAACGGCACCATGTTTTGACGATTGTTGACACGACTCTGGCCACGCCCTTCAACATCCGTCCGCTGGAACTGGGCGTGGACATGGTGATCCATTCGGCCACGAAATATCTTGGCGGCCACAACGACCTGCTGGCCGGCGTCACGCTCGGCAGCCATAAGCAATTGGAAGATCTGAACAAGCTGCAGCGCATGATCGGCTCCATTCCGGGACCGTTTACCTGCTTTTTGCTGGAACGCGGATTAAAAACCTTCGGGCTGCGGATGGAACATCACAATGGCGCCGGCCTGAAAATCGCCCGTTTTCTGGAATCGCATCCCAAGATCAAGCAAGTCTGGTATCCCGGCTTGAAGTCGCATCCGGACCATCGCGCCGCCAAAAAGCAGATGCGCGGATCCGGCAGCGTCATCACCTTCCTGGTCAAGGGCAATGACAAGGCAACGCGCCGGTTCATTGATTCGCTGGAACTGTTTCTCATCACCCCCAGCCTCGGCGGTTCGGAGAGCCTGGTCACCCAGATGTCCATGATGTCGTTCTTCGACTATCCGGTGGAATATCGCAAGTCCCTCGGCATGGTGGACAACCTCGTCCGCATCGCCCTCGGCCTGGAAGACGTGGAAGATTTGATTGCCGACCTGAAGCAGGCGCTGGCGAAGGTCTGAGCGTAGCGGCGCCTCGGCAGAGCGCCGCCAACCCTGATTCCCGGCGATCCTTTCGCCAGTTTGTATCGTCATTCGCCAGAAAAACCCGACATTGACTTCCTCCGTTACCGGGTGTTCACTCGCCATCACCCCGGCGGGGTTAATGAGCGGCCACCACCAAGCATTGTTGTCACTCATTGCGAATGTGACTCATCCGAGGCGGATCTGTTCTCGGCCGTGCTCAATATCAGCCCCGCTTCGGGGCACCGAGCACAACTCTCAGGAGACGGGATATGCATAACTGGGTCAAGGCAGCAGGGTTGAAAGGACAGGGTCTCATCACATTATTTGTGATGAGCTTTCTGTGCCCGGTTCAGGGCCAGACGGCGACAAATGATTTTTATCTGACCCAGCAAGGATCTGTCTTGAACGTGGCGGCGCCGGGAATTTTAGCCAACGATACCGGCGGATCGTTAACGTCCATCCTCGTTAATGGACCGGCGAATGGCACGCTGACTTTTAATTCCAACGGCGGCTTTGTCTATATGCCCACGAACAACTTCACCGGCGTGGACGGTTTCACTTATCGGGCGAGCAATGGTTCGCAGACTTCCAGTGTCGCGTCGGTGATCATCATGGTTCCGACGACAGGGGAGCTTTTCCATGATAATTTCTTGCGGCCAACCAACGGGGGCCCGATTTTGCCCTGGGTGCAGGAAACAACCACCAATGTCCTCCATACCGGGCCGCAAGGCAGCGTGGGCGTGCTGGGCGTCTGGAATGTCAGCAATCACGTGATGAATGCCACCAGTCCCCCGAACTGCTATGGTTACGCCTATTACCCAGGTGCAGGCTGGACGAATTATTCGGTGCAGGCGCAGATTCGATTTTCTTCGAGCAATGCGGCCAGCGCGGGCATTTTGGGACGTTTGGATCCGGTCACCGGCGCACACTACGCCGCGTGGATTTACCCGGAAAACTCGACCGAACAATATTCACCGCACAATGGGAAGGCGGTGTTGCTGTTGATCAAGTATTCAAATTGGACGATTTACACGGTGTTTGGCTACACCAACACTCTGGCCGGAGTTGGCACCAACTGGCACTCGCTGAAGCTTGGATTCCAAGCGAACACCATCTCCTGCTATTTCGACAACTTGCTCGTGACCAACATAACCGACAACGGTTCACTTGACGGGCAACCGGCTTACACCAACGGCGGTGTTGGTTTTAATATGTGGACCATTACTTCCAATCCCTACACGTTTTCGGTCAGTAATGTGATTGTGACCACGCCGGTGCCCATAATTCGTTCGGTCGGTCTGACCAATCAGGTCGTCACCGTATCGTGGAGTTCCATTTCGAATGCGACCTACCAGTTGCAATATGCCACCAATTTGAATGGCGGCAATTGGAGCAACATTCTGCCCATGGTGATGGCGACCGGCACAACGGCCAGTCAAACGGACTTTGTGGGCAACGCGAAGGGGAAATTCTATCGGGTGGGATATTTCCCGCCGTAAAAAACGACCCCGGGATGTCCATCTGTGGCTAACAATGCTTTCGCGGTTTAAGGGCAATATGGATATAAATAACTCGGGGTGGAACCGGAGTGCGGAAACACGCGACCTGCAGCGTCGTTCCAGAGCGCGGAAACGTCCGCGCACTCCTAAATCATTTTTAAACCGCCGGGCCGGGTGAATTTTCAGTTTCCGGGGTACCCGCCTGTTCTTCTTCACCTTGAGTTTTGCCCTCTTCCTTCAACTGAAGCTGGTCCGGCGGATTGGTGGCCAGACCCGGATCGGCGGTGACCAAGCCGGGCGGCTTTTCGACGACGATGCGGCGAAGCTCGTCCGCGGCGGGCAAATCTTCCAAACCGCGCAGGCCGAAATATTCGAGAAACAATGCAGTCGTGCCGTAAAGTTGCGGGCGGCCCACCACCTCGGCGCGGCCCACGGATTCAACCAGTCCGCGTTCCAACAGCGTCTGCATCGTGCCGTCCACGTTCACACCGCGGATTTGCTCGACTTCGGCCCGCGTGATGGGCTGGCGGTACGAGATGATGGCAAGGGTCTCGAGCGCGGGTTGCGAAAGCCGCGGCGGACGCGCCTTCACGCCCACCAGCGCCTTGAGCCACGGGGCAAATTCCGGCTGCGTGACGAATTGCCACGAACCCGCGACACATGCGAGCCGGTAGCTGCGCGCGGCGGCAGCATGCTCGCCGGACAATTGTTCCAACGCAGCGGTCAGCTCAGCCTCCTTGATTTTCGCCAGCGACTTGACGGCGGCGTCGGCATCCTCCCCTTCGGCGGCATTGGCGAGCACTTCGCGAAGTTCCTTCACGTTCAACGGCTTTTGCGCGGAGAACAGCAGCGATTCCAATATAGATTTAAGTTCCATGTGACTCCGGTGGCGGATTGGGGATTGCAGATTGCGGATTGGGTTCGGCAGCGGCGACCGGTTCGGACGCGGGCGCAACCACCGGTTCGGGTGTGACCTGGGACTCGACCGGCGTCGGCGCGCGGGAGATTTCGATTTCAGCAAACGGCTCGGGCTGCGAGCAGACGAGCTGCCGCAGGCGGATCAATTCGAGCAGCGCCAGGAAGGTGCAGATGACCTCGGAACGGTTGGCGGCGGCTTCAAATAATTCGGTGAAACGCACCCGGCCGCGTTCGGTGATCCGGCGGAGCACAAACTCGATTTTTTCACTGACCGTCCATTTGTCCTCGAAAATTTCGCCCGGATGCTCGCGCTGGTTGAAGCGCTGGAGCACGCCGCTGACGGCGTTGAGCAGGTCGAAAATGGAAACGTCCGGTTTGGGCGGCGGTGCGACGTTTTCAAATTCGAGCTTGGCGGGCAGACGCGGAAAAATGTTTTCCTGCTCGCCCTCGAGCACCTGCAGGCGCGCAGCGGCATCCTTGAACTTCTTGTATTCGACGAGCTGGCGGATGAGTTCCCAACGCGGATCCTCGCCTTCGTCCTCGCCCTCGACCTGCACCTGCTGTTCCACCGGCAGCAGTTCGCGGCTCTTGATGTACATGAGCGTCGAGGCCATCACGAGGAATTCGCCGGCAATCTCCAGGTCGAACTGGCGCATCAGGTCAATATACTCGATGAACTGCGTGGCGAGCCGCGTCAGGTTGACCTCATAAATGTCCACCTCCTCCTTCTTGATGAGATAAAGGAGCAAATCGAGCGGGCCTTCGAAGACCTCGAACTGGACTTTATATTCTGCCATGCGCTGAATTACCGATGAAAAATTCTAAAGCGGGCGGACAGGGTTGGCAATGTCGGAACGAAAGTGAAACACGGCACCACCACCGGGCTGGTTTGCCGACCCGCACAAAGACGGCGGCAGAACGATCTTCAAAAAGCAGTGTCGGTTTCAGTTTTCCTTCGCCCGGGTTCTTCAGGTAAATCCAACCGGCTGGACAAACAATTATCGCGAGACCTCAGTCCTGACGATTTATGAATTATTCTGAACTGACTGCGACTCAGGACAACAATCTAATGAATAATGTCCCGCTTTGGGACATTGGGTTCGAATATGTTGCTTGACTTATTGATTAAATGATTGCAAATCTTGTCAAAGAAACCAGAGATCTGAGGCGGAAGAAAACAAGCGTCAACCATGAGCCGAACAACTGGTCAAATTTGTCCTGTATCCGGAGTTTACCGGGCCGTAGGTAATTGCGGTCATTCGGTGGAGCGGGTAATTCCCCAAGGTCAAATTTTTCCTCCCTGTGAGTACTGCCAAAAGACTGGTTACAAGGCCATTACGTGGGTCTTGGTAGTGGAAACTAAAACCGAAGCCGTCAGTCAGCCGTAGCCAGATTGTCCCCCACCCAGATCTCCGACCACCCCGGCCAAGGTGTTGGTCTGTCCTCAACAAACCGGCGATGACGTTCCGCCATTTTTACCAGCCTTTGCGTATTCATCGAAAGACATAGCGTCTGAAACGGCTGTCCCGTTTTGAGGCGCTGGCGGAACATTTGCCATTCAACCCCGAGAGTAAAGGCGATTTCCGAGCTGACGCCACGCAGCGAATTTCCATCCGCTTCAAATGGCTCAACCAGTTCATAGTCACCCTCGTTCATGGGTTGCATACGCCTGGACAAAAGCAGGAAGCGTGCTAGAAAACCGGCCGGAGCGGGATTTAACAAGAACTGACACAGACCGTGGCAAACTTGACGGACGCCGTCAATAAATCTACCCTGTCAACCGGTTGGTGGTCGTAGCTCAATGGTAGAGTCCAAGCTTGTGGAGCTTGTTGTTGCGGGTTCGAGTCCCGTCGGCCACCCCATCTTCTTCCAACCTGCGCCGGAAACGCTCAGTGGATGCCGGTTTGGTTCTTGAGAATCATCACTGTCCCGATGCACGAACCCGGCAGCACGCTGATCAATACGACGGCCAGAATAGTGTTGGACTTGTGTCTTTTCAAATCGGGCGGCAGGCGGGGAAACAACAACCTGCCGAAACATTGGTTCATTGCCGTTTGCGTCTCAAAGCTTTGAATCCCGCTCAAATGGAATAATCATCGGAGAACACCTTCACATTTCGCAGTTCCACAAAAACCTGTTCGCCGGCCTTGGGCTGCAACTGTTGAAATTGTTCCTTGGTCAACTGCACGGTGAATTGTCCACCGGTGTCCAGCCGTTCCAGTTCCAGACTGGCCAGCGGACCGGCGGCATTGCTGCGGAGCACCCGCGCCGCCAGCGTCGCCGGTCCACCCGGCTCCCGGGTGACCCGGATGTCGTGTGGCCGCACAAATGCAATGGCGTCCGAGTCAGCCTCCCCGGCGGCTTCCGGCATGTCAATTTTCGTTTCACCAATGACCACCGCCCCGTCGCGCATCCGGCCGCTGAACAGGTTCACATTGCCGAGAAAATCATAGACGAACGGCGAGGCGGGATTGTCGTAAATCTCCTCCGGCGTGCCAATCTGTTCGACCTGGCCGGCACGTAAAATCGCCACGCGGTCGGCCACTTCCAGCGCCTCCTCCTGGTCGTGCGTCACAAACAGGGTCGTGATGTGAATTTCTTCATGCAAGTTGCGGAGCCAGCGGCGCAGTTCCTTCCGCACCTTTGCGTCGAGCGCACCGAACGGCTCGTCAAGCAACAACACCTTCGGTTCGACCGCGAGGGCACGGGCCAGCGAAACCCGCTGACGCTGGCCGCCGGAAAGCTGCGATGGAAACCGTTTGGCCAGCGGTTCCAGCTGGATGAGCTGCAAAAGCTTGCCAACCCGAGCGCGGATCTCGGCTTCGGACGGACGGGTTGCCCGCGGACGGACCCGCAGGCCGAACGCGATGTTTTCAAAGACATTCAGATGCCGGAAGAGCGCATAATGCTGAAAGGCGAACCCGGCCTTGCGCTGGCTCGCGGGAATTTTGGTCACATCCTCGCCGTAATACAAAACCTGCGCGTCGCCGGGATCGGGAAATTCCAGTCCGGCGATGATGCGCAACAGCGTGGTCTTGCCCGAACCGGACGGGCCGAGCAATGCGACCAGCTCGCCGGATTCGATCTTCAGGCTCACGCCATCGAGCGCGGTAAACTGCCCGAATTTCTTGGTGACATTGCGGACTTCAACACTCATGCATTAATATCAGTTCCCAGTCCCGCGCAGCGCGGCATTTTTGTTTTCCACCCATGTTTTCAGCCCGAGTGTGATCAGCGCCAGGAACGTCAACAGCGACGCCACGGCAAAGGCCCCGACGAAATTATATTCATTGTACAGAATTTCAACGTGCAGCGGAATGGTATTTGTCTGGCCGCGGATGTGACCGCTCACGACTGACACCGCACCGAACTCGCCCATGGCCCGCGCATTGCAAAGGATGACGCCGTAAATCAACCCCCATTTGATATTTGGCATCGTCACCCGCCAGAACGTCTGCCAGCCGCTGGCGCCCAGCACGTGCGCCGCCTCCTCCTCGGTGCGACCCTGGGCCTGCATGAGCGGAATCAATTCGCGTGCGACAAACGGGAAGGTCACAAAAATCGTGGCCAGCACAATGCCCGGCACGGCAAAAATGATCTGAATGTTGTGCGCGATAAACCAGGGACCGACCAGCCCCTGCGCGCCAAACAGCAACACGTAAATCAATCCCGAAACCACCGGTGAAACCGAGAATGGGAGGTCAATCAGCGTGATAAGCACGGTTTTGCCGCGAAAATCGAACTTGGCGATCGCCCACGCCGCGGCGACGCCAAAGACACAATTCAACGGCACGGCAATGCCAGCGGCGATGAAGGTCAGCTTGATGGCGGCCAGGGTGTTCGCATCGTCAAACGAGTGAAAATAAAAGCCCAAACCCTTGGCGAATGCCTCCGCGAAAACCGCCGCCAGCGGCACGAACAGAAACAAACCGAGAAACAGCAAAGCCACACCGATCAGCAACCAGCGGACCAACGGCGGCTCGGCCGTCACGCGGCGGGGAACGGCGCGGCGCGGGACAGAAAGTGTTGAAGCCGGGACCATAAATCAGGCGGGGGCGTGGAACCGGTTGGTCCACCATTGCAGAAAATTGATCGTCAGTAACAGCACGAACGAAGCAACGAGCATCACCACTGCGATGGCGGTTGCCCCGGTGTAATCAAATTCCTCGAGTTTGGTGATGATCAGCAGCGGCGTGATCTCGGTTTTCATCGGCATGTTGCCGGCGATGAACACCACCGAGCCGTATTCACCCAGCGCGCGGGCGAAGGCGAGCGTGAAACCGGTCAGCAACGCCGGCCGCAACATTGGCAGCGTGACGCGCCAGAACGTCTGCCAGCGGCTGGCCCCGAGGCTGGCGGCGGATTCTTCAATTTCGAGATCAAAATCCTCCAGCACGGGTTGCACGGTCCGCACGATGAACGGCAGCCCGATGAAAGTGAGCGCAACCAGCACGCCGAGCCGGGTATAGGCAACCTGGATTCCCAGCGGTGCCAGCCAGTGGCCGATCCAGCCGTTCGGCGCGTAGATGGCGGTCAACGCGATGCCGGCCACCGCCGTCGGCAGCGCGAAGGGCAGGTCCACCAGCGCGTCCACGAAGCGTTTGCCCCAGAACTGATAACGCACCAGCACCCACGCCACGAGCAACCCAAACACCAGATTGATGAGCGCCGCCAGAAACGACGCGCCGAAGCTCAAACGGTACGACGCCAGTACCCGCGGCGTGGTGACGGCATGCCAGAATTGCCCCCACGTCAGCGCGCTCGTTTTCCAAAACGTGCACGCCAGCGGAATCAGGACAATAAGACTGAGATAGAGCAGCGTATAGCCGAGCGTCAGCTTGAACCCCGGCAACACGCTGGATTTTTTGTTCGCCATGCAAAATTGTCCGCCAACGGTATAACCGTTGTCAAAATGCAGTTAAAGCAATTGTTTACACGGCAGCGGAAATCAGGTCAGTGATGTTGTCGGAATTCACATCCACATCGGCGAACAGCCACGCGGACAGATAGCGTTCCGCGGATGACGGCACGATGGCGACAATGGTCTTGCCCTGGTTTTCCGGGCGCTTCGCCACCTGCAATGCCGCCCAGATGGCCGCACCGCTGGAAATGCCCACGGGAATGCCATCGAGCCGGTTGACCTCCTTGGAAATCGGACCGGAATCCTCCTCGTTCACCTGGATGGTTTCATCCACGATTTTGGTGTTCAAGTTGGCGGGAATGAATCCCGCGCCGATGCCCTGCAATTTGTGCGGACCGGGCGCGCCTCCGGAAATGACCGGCGACTTCGCGGGTTCCACCGCAACCGCCTTGAATGAGGGTTTCAGTTTCTTGATGACCTCGGCCACGCCGGTGATCGTGCCGCCGGTGCCGACGCCCGCTATGATGAAATCCACCTTGCCGTCGGTATCGCGCCAGATTTCCTCGGCGGTTGTCTTGCGATGAATCTCGGGATTCGACGGATTGGAAAACTGCTGCAGGATGACGCTGTTCGGAATTTGCTGATGCAGCTCCTCGGCCTTGGCAATCGCGCCTTTCATGCCTTTGGCACCCTCGGTGAGCACGAGTCTCGCCCCGAGAATCTTCAACAACTTGCGGCGCTCCAGGCTCATTGTTTCCGGCATCGTCAAGACGAGTTTCAACCCCTTGGCCGCCGCGACAAATGCCAGCGCAATGCCAGTGTTGCCGCTGGTCGGCTCGATGAGCACCGTTGTTTGATTGATGGCGCCAGACTTGAGGGCGTCGTCAATCATGGCGATGCCGATGCGGTCCTTGACGCTCGAAAGCGGATTGAAGAATTCAAGCTTGAGCAACACGTCAGCGACGGCGCCGTGCTTTTTGGCCGTGCGGTTCAGCCGCACGAGCGGGGTGTTGCCGATGGTTTCGGTGATGTCATTAAATATGCGGCTCATAATTTTTACAGGTTGGGTGCGTAGGCGATGAATTTGCGGTATTCGGTCAGGATCGTTTTCAAGGCGACCACAAACGCGCATTCCTTCAAATAAAACGGCGGCGTCTGCGGTGTTTCGAGAATGATTTCAAATGGACGCGGGCGCACCTTCGGCGGCGCGCTCAGCACGCCGCCGTAGGCATCGCGGATGATGCCGTTGTGCGCCTGAAAACCATCAATGATGGAACCCTGGTTGCGCGGCAGAAACTTCTCGACGGCCTGCAGCGCAGGCTCGATGAGGTGCCTGGTCAGGGTGGCTCCGCGCGCGAAGCCGTAAAAACCGTCGCTCGTGTCGTCCGTGTGCAGCGAAACAATGCCGTTGAAGGAGCGTGAAATCAATTCCGCCTGCAACAGCCGGACTTCGGGCTCGCCGGAGTCATTCCAAAATTCGCGGTTCAAGTCCTTGCCGTTGCGCGAGTGACGCGTGCCGTCCTCGTAGCCGGTCGGATTGCAGATCGGGTAAAACGACAAATAATAACCGGTGGCCAGATCAGGCCGGGCTTCGAGCAATTTAATGAACTGGATCAACGCCCGGACCCCTTCCGGCTCATCGCCGTGAATCCCCGCAAAAAACCCGACACGGATCGGTGTGTCGCCGCCCTTGGGCCCGACAAACAGGTAGCGTGGCAACTCATAGCTTTCGCCGCCGAGTTCAAAATGCGCGTCATGATTCACCACCAGATTGGGCGAGTGAGCCACAAGCTGATCCAACGGTGCGAGCAGATCGGCGATGGAACGTCGGCGGGCCGGCGACGACTGGGCGGCGATGTTGGATTGAGTTGCAAGTGTTGACATAATTTTTTGATTGGGGCTGGTGGTTTTTTTTTGCGGGAGGCGGCGGCCGGCCGATCCGGACCGCCGCCCCCGTTTGGAGGAACCACGAACCGGTTTTATGGTTGGAAGATCTGGTCAAAGACGCCGCCGTCTGCGAAATGAGTTTTCTGGGCTTTTTGCCAGCCACCAAAAACTTCGCCCACCGTGACGAGTTTCACGGGGCTGAACTGGCTGGCATATTTGGCGGCAGCCTTCTCGTCGCGCGGACGATAAAAATTCCGGCCGGCAATGTCCTGGCCTTCATCCGAATAAAGGTATTGCAGATAGGCCTGTGCCACCTCGGTCGTGCCATGCTTCTTCGCCACCTTGTCCACCACCGCCACCGGCGGCTCGGCCAGGATGCTCAGGGACGGCGTGACGATGTCGAATTTATCCGCGCCGAACTGCTTG
>Ga0265338_10001417_pt1 | contig 39003 bp, 36 predicted proteins | sample 42126metaG_FD_193579 | JGI IMG/M metagenome (GOLD analysis project Ga0265338, IMG submission 193579) | Rhizosphere microbial communities from Carex aquatilis grown in University of Washington, Seatle, WA, United States - 4-21-26 metaG | ecosystem: Host-associated > Plants > Roots > Rhizosphere... | reverse complement strand
GTCCTGGGCGCCTCCGAGGAGTATCACTGGCGACTCGTCCACAAGCTTGAGAGGAGTCGGCGCTCACCAGGGACACTTGCGGTCGACGTTCGGCAAAGTATTGAAATGCCAGGAATGCCATAACGTTCCGGCCCAAGTGTTTGCCGCAGGCCATTTGAACAGCGGACCGGCGACAGTTATTATGGGCGACACTCTTGCGAACCTGGTCACCGCTGCCGGCACGTTCGTTCCGAATCCGTCATACAATGCCAGCGCGACTCAGTGCAGCAATACGTATTGTCACGGAAATTGGCAGGTGACAAAAGCGGGAGCATCACCGCAAGATCAAGTAATGTTTGTTGACTCTGTTATGACTGGAAACAACTATTCTCCAATGTGGACCGGCGGGATGGGCGAAGCAGCATGCGGATCGTGTCATGGACTTCCTCCGAAGGGCCATTTGGGACCACTGCCCCTGAGCTCATGCGGCGGCGTGGGAGGTTGTCATCAGGGAATTGTTGACGCGAATGGCAACATCATAGATGCGACGAAACATATTAACGGAAAAATCGACGTGGGTGGGACTGAAAGAAGTTTCTAGTGTATTAGTCGGAGTAAAGCGATGGCGGGTACGGCAGTTCTCATAGTAGCGTTGGCGAGCGGTCTTGTAGCGGTGTGGTCGTACTATCAGACTGCTTCCGGCGTTCATGATCGTTTAAAGCTCGGAAGAAACGCTCTCTACCTCAGCGGGGGAAGCGTTATCGCAGCATGCGCGCTGCTGATGTCGAGCATTCTTCTGCACGATTTTTCCTTCGCGTATGTGTGGAGCTACAGCGACCGCTCGCTGCCCCTTTATTATCTCGTCTCGACATTCTACGCAGGACAGGAGGGAAGCTTTCTCTTCTGGTCTTTCTGTTCCGCCATCATGAGTTTCTTCCTTTTGAACTACACCAAGTCGAGAAAACTCGAGGCGCACGTCCTCGCCGTTTTTGTTTCGATACAGACGTTTCTTGTCCTGCTTCTCCTTTTCAAATCGCCGTTCAGGACCGTATGGGATTCTTTTCCCGGACAGATGCAGGCAGGCCAAGTTCCGCTTGACGGCAAAGGCCTCAATCCTCTTCTCCAGAATTTCTGGATGGTTATCCACCCTCCGGTACTCTTCATCGGCTTTGCGGTTACGGCAGTGCCGTTCAGTTTTGCGGTAGCGGCGTTGTGGCGCAAGGATTTTACCGAGTGGCTGAGCAGCGCCTTCCCCTGGGTTCTCTTCGCTGGCATGATTCTCGGGCTCGGTATCATGCTCGGGGCTTATTGGGCGTACGGTGTCCTCGGATGGGGCGGATACTGGGGTTGGGATCCGGTGGAAAACTCGTCGCTGGTGCCATGGCTTGTCCTGATGGCGCTCGTGCACACGATGTTGATACAGAAGCGAACCGGAAATCTTGTTCGAACGAACTTTGTCCTCGCGATCCTTGCATTCCTCTTGGTCGTCTACAGCACATTCCTTACCAGGAGCGGTGTTCTTGGCGATTCATCCGTCCACTCGTTTTCAGACCCCGGCGCTGCGGTCTATTCTCTGTTGCTTGCCTTTCTCGGAGTCTTCGCGATTGTCGGGTTCGGAGTGTTCTTTAGCCGATGGCGCGGGCTTCGGCTCAACCCGGCTCCCCTTAAATATCGTTCACGCGGTTTTGTGGCGAGCCTCGGATCGTTCGCATTGCTGGCTTCATCGGCCGTGGTTTTGTTCGGGACGAGTCTCCCCCTTTTCTCGAAAACCAATGTCGAGGGTTCGTTCTACGATACAATGAACCTCCCCATCGCCGTGGCCATTTCTCTTTTGATCGGCTACAGCCTTCTTCTCCGATGGGAAAACGAGGAGGGTTCGCACGCTTTTCGCAGGTCTCTGAAATGGATCGCCGCTTCTCTTGTCGTTGCCGCCGTCATGTTTAAGCTCGGCGCTAATGATATTATGATGCTTCTGTTTGGGTTCGCGTCATCGTTCGCGCTCTTTGTCAATATCGAAATGGCGTATGTCACCGCGAAGGGAGACCCGCGATGGATGGGGGGCAAAATTGCCCACATTGGATTGGCTCTCTTTTTCCTCGGGGTTCTTGCATCGGGAAAGTACGGCCACAAACAGCAGGTTGCCCTCACGCTCAATTCGCCGCAGCAAGTTTTCGGCTACAATCTTACCTACACGGGCAACAGGCCTGTAGGGGGAAAAAAGTTCGCCTTCGATGTGGATGCAGAAAGGGACGGCGCAAAGTTCAGACTCTCTCCGGTGATGTCCGACATGGGTGAGCAGGGACTCATGCGGAATCCCGATATCAAATCGTTCATCACACGGGATCTTTACCTGTCTCCGGTTTCGCTCGAACAATCGGGCGGATCGAATGGAGAAGCCGGCGAGCGAGTGTCGATTAAGAGGGGAGAGACCGTCGACATACAGGGAGTGCAGACGAAGTTCGTGGAATTCGACATGGGGAAGCACGGGATGGAGGCGATGACGGGAGGAGGCGGAGTACAGGTTGGATCCGTGCTGGCGCTCTCATCATCGCAGGGGAAGGAAACGGTAACTCCGGTTGCAGTGTACGATCAACAAGGCGGGACGACGTATCAACCGGCGGAGTCGAAGCTCCTTGGGGCGAAGATACAACTGGTGAGTATGAATGTTCAAATGGGCTCCGATCAGTCGACGGTGACTCTCGAGGTGCTTCGCCCAAACTCACAATCGTCTCCGAGAGAAGTGCTGATGGTTGAAGCGAGCATTAAGCCGTTCATGAATTTGGTCTGGTCGGGTGCGATACTGTTGTTTCTTGGACTCATCATTTCCATGCTTCGCCGCAAACAAGAGGCATGACGGAAGAGAAAGAAATTCACGGTTACTAATCTCACAATTGGATGGAGCTACCCATGATGACGGAATCGTTGCCAAAACCGCTGGTCGAAAATGTGCCAGGAAGATTCTATGTGATGGACTGCTGCAACGGATGCGGTCTCTGCATGTCGTATGCAATTCACAGTTTCACGTTCGACGACTCGGCCTGTTTTTATTACATCTATCGTCAACCGGAGGGGAACGAAGAGCTTGAAGATGTGCAGCGTGCGATCTCCGTTTGCCCGATGGACGCGATCAAAGACCGAGGAAATTAATCTTTGGTCATTCAGAACGTTCGGTGTGAACAAACAATTGTTCAACCGGAACGTGTGAAACGCGGTCACTATGAATATCGGAATACTTAAAGAAACCGGACTTTTGGAGCGGAGAGTTGCGCTCTCGCCGGCCGGAGTCCAAGCCCTTGTGGCATCGGGGCATACAGTCCATGTGGAACGACAAGCCGGCGTCTCAGCGCTCTTTCGTGATGAGGACTACATCGCCGCCGGCGGCGTCACCGCCTACAGCGCAGAAGAGATCATCAACAGATCGGAAATTGTGCTGAAGATTTCTCCGCTCTCGGAGAAAGAGCTTCACCAGATGTCCAAGGGGCAGGCAATTTTCTCCTTCCTGCATTTAGCGATTTCCAAGCGGAAACATATCGAGACGCTGTTGCAGCGTGAAGTCACCGCTGTCGCCTATGAGCTTATCGAAAACGCTCAGGGCGAGTGTTCGGTGCTTCAGGTGATGAGCGAAATCGGCGGGCAAATGTCCGTTCAGGTGGCGGCTCAGTTTCTGCAGGGCAAAGAGGGGGGAAGGGGCATCTTGTTGGGAAGCATTCCCGGAATTCCCCCCGCGTCGGTTGTCATTCTGGGCGCCGGCACCGTCGGCAAGACCGCTGCCCGAACAGCGACAGGGATGGGCGCTTCCGTCACGTTATTAGACAGAGACGTTTCGCGCCTGCGCCAGGCAGAAGAACTTCTTCAATGGAAGGTCACAACTGCGATTGCCTCCGAGTACAATATCGCACGTGCCGTGGGATATGCCGATGCGCTGATCGGAGCTGTCCTGTTGAAAGGGGAAAAAACTCCTCACCTGGTTTCCGAAGAGATGGTGAAGGGGATGAAACCCGGCTCTGTGATCGTCGATCTTTCGATTGACCAGGGCGGTTGCGTAGAAACAAGCCGTCCGACGACGCTCAGCGACCCGGTATTCGTTCGCCATGGTGTTGTTCACTATTGTGTGCCAAATATGACGGCCGCTGTCGGCCGCACCGCGACGTCTGCTCTGACGAACGCCGTCGTACCCTATCTTCTGCAGGTCGCCGATGTCGGAATGGAGAAGGCTATCCTCGCAAATCCCGGTTTTGCGAATGGAGTTTGTACGTTTAAAGGGAATTGCACGAACGCGTCCGTTGCCAGAATATTCGATCTACAGGGAACCAACTTGCTGCGCCTCCTCTCGAGCGCACACGAACCGTCTCGAAACTGAACGGGAACTATGAACTGGCTGGAACAATATAAATCCAAGGTTGCATCGGTCGAAGAAGCGGTCGCGACGATCAAATCGGAAGATCGCATCTTTGTCAGCGGCAATGCTGCCACGCCATTGCTGATGATGCATGGGATGGCTGCGCGCCGTGATGAGCTGCTTCACGTTGAAGTGAACCATGTCCTTTTGCTTGGAGACGATCCTCTTTCGAAACCGGGGATGGAGGCGCACTTCCGGCACAATTCGCTTTTTGTGGGTCCGGCGGACCGGCAGGCAATCACCGAAGGAAATGCCGACGCGGTTCCCGTGCACCTTTCGGAAATACCCGCCCTCTTCACCGACGGCGTAATTCCTCTGGATGTCGCTTTCATCCATCTCTCTCCTCCCGATGATCACGGGTTTATGAGTCTTGGGGTGGAATGTGCGGCATCGAAGGCTGCTGCCGAGAGCGCGAAACTGGTGGTTGCACAGGTGAACGAAAAAATGCCCCGGACCCTCGGCGATGTGTTCATCCATGTCTCCCACGTCGACAAGATCGTCGAGTGCTCGGAAGAGCTCCTGACCTTGAAGCACGGGAGCGGATCGTCTGAAGTTGAAATGAAGATTGGCACGCACATCGCGGGACTTATTGAAGACGGGTCGACGCTCCAACTCGGCATCGGCGGAATACCCGACGCGGTTCTTTCGAATCTGGACGGAAAAGAGAACCTGGGCGTTCATACGGAAATGGTGTCCGACGGCGTCGTGAAGGCCATTGACAAAGGGATTATCACGAACCAGAAAAAATCGCTGCATCCGGGGAAAGTAATTGCGACGTTTGTTCTCGGGACAAAAGAGCTCTACGAGTACGTCCACAATAATCCGTACTTTGAACTCCATCCCTGCAGCTACACAAATAATCCGTTTATCATATCGCACAACGATAAAATGGTCGCAATCAATTCGGCCATCGAAGTTGACATCACGGGTCAGGTGTGCGCGGATTCGATCGGAAAAACAATTTACAGCGGGTTCGGCGGCCAGGTCGACTTCATTCGGGGGGCCGCTGCTTCGAAGCAGGGCAAACCGATCATTGCTCTCCCGTCTACCGCAAAGAACGGAACGGTGTCGCGCATTGTCCCTCAGCTCGCATTGGGGGCGGGGGTGGTGACGACCCGCGCGGACGTCCATTATGTTGTCACCGAATTCGGCGTCGCGTCGCTGCATGGGAAGAACATGAGGCAGCGGGCCGATGCCCTTATCGCGGTCGCCCATCCTCATTTTCACGATGAGCTCATCGACGCCGCTCGTGTAACATTCAAAACGCATCAATCGCATTCGTAGGTTTTACTGTACGACCATGAAGGAATTCGACAATGAATTGTGTTCAGATCTCAAAAGAAAAATTTGACTGGGTTGCAAAAGAATGCAACCAGGTCTTTGTGTTGACGGTGGAGATGGAGAAGGTTCTCGACTGGTACCGCGACCATCCGCATTTCCCGCTGGATTTTGACAAGGTGCGCGGAAAGGTGATGGAGGCGCATACGCGCATGGAGGGCGTTGCCGCGGTGCTGGACGAGGCGAAGCATCCCAAGACATCGCCGATGATGGAAGATTCGGCGACGGACGTGTGGCTCTGACAAGCTGTGAGCGCCGCATCGAACGTTATTTAGCGCGCGCTGTCGTTCCGCAGTGCGCAGGGTACGCAACACTGGAACGTTCCTCTACGATACAAGCATTCTACTGAAGCCACGGAATATTGAAATAGACTATGGGCAGGTTTCATCAATGAAAAAAGGGATATGGATAGCGCTAACGACGGTCATCGCCATGACAGTTGCCTTCGCGGTGACACGGGTTGTTGTTCGCAGCTCGAGGCCGCATGTGCTGGCGTTCGGCGCAAAAGACCATTGGAACAAAAATTTCAATTCATTCCCAATCGACATACCCGAAACGGAGTTTGACGATTGGCTTTCATAATAGCGAGGAGGACGGTCATGCTTGCCAAGTATTGGAACGCTGTTCAACAAAAAGTGTGCGTCAAATGCATCGATGGGGACCGCCACGGTAACTGTCGCCTTTCCCCGCAGTTCGACTGCGGTTTAAAAAAATATTTTTCAAGAGTGGTTCATGTGGTGCAGACCACGCGCAGCGACAACGTGCTGGACTATGTAACGGCTCTTCGCGGCGAAGTGTGCGCCCATTGCGAAGAACAGACCCCGGCGGGACAATGCTACGTCCGGAATATGCTCGATTGCCCTCTTGATCGGTACTTCCCGCTTATCATCGGAGCCATTAACGAAGTGCACCAGGAACAGTTGACGCATTAACACATATCATCCTGATGATTGCTCCCCCGCTCGCGCCTGATGGCGGGGGAGGGCAGCAATCGCGAATTCTGGCGAGACAAACCTCGTCTCCGCTGCGGCCCGCCTTATGGTCCCCCCTCATCACAAGATAGGTCCATTATCTTGTGTCTCTTCCGAAAAAGCTGTACCATTTCATTGAAATTGCTTTATTGACCAATCCTGCGGGCCAATCCGACAGAGCCCCGGGAAATACTCTCACCGTTCAGGAGAATCCATGAAGATGGAATCCATATGGAAGAGGTTGTCGCAGTGGATCAGCAAATACCCCCTAGTCTTTTCCGTTTTGGGTATCTACGGTTATTATCTCTTTACGACACTGAATTTTTTTAAGCGGTCTGAAGTATCGCATCTGACGCTTTTCGATTTCGTCCTTCAATATGATTCGTTGTTCTGGATGTGGCTGGTCGTGTATGTTGTCTCCCGAACGCAAGCGATGAAACAAAAGTACGAAACCAACGAATCGGGCCGTCAGCAGATTTTATCGGAAGTCGAAAAATCGGCAGTCGCCTCCGCCGTGCTGCAAAACGTCATTCGACTCCTTCAGGATGCGATCAACAACCCCCTTGCGATCATCGGCTCGACGGCGGAAGAGATGCGCAAACATTATCCCTCCGACCCGCGAAACGCCCGGCATTTCGACCAGATTGAGGCATCGCTCCAACGAATCCACAATGCAATCAAAGATGTCGAGGTCTATCAATCAACGCTCCTCCTTGAACACTTGCACAAGCAGGTCGGTACGTAAACCCGAAGCATTGCGCTCGGCATCGTTCCGGGAAAAATTTGAATGAGCAGCCATTGGGCAATCATTTTGTAGCAGGAACACAGCAGACGTATTATCGACCACATGCGCGCAAGCAAAGCTTCGTTTTCAACCGGCGGAAGAAGGCATCATGAATGGCAGAAGGGAGACACTGCTTGTTGTAGAAGATGAATCGATGCTTCTGGATTTGTTGAAATCCTTGTTTGAAGAAGAGGGCTACAACGTTATTACTGCAAAAGATGGCGAACAGGCGGTCGAGATTTTTCGAGCGGAGGGAAAATCCATCGCTCTCGTCTTGACGGACATGGGACTTCCGAAACTGGGGGGATGGGAAGTTTTTCAAAAACTCCGTGACATGAAGCCGGCGGTAAAAGTGATTCTGGCAAGCGGCTTTGTCGATGTCACCGTAAAGGAGGATTTGATGAAGCGAGGTGCATCCGATGTTTTTCAAAAACCGTATGTTCCGCAAGTGATCCTGGAGCGCATCCGGGAAATTCTCGACTCCGAATAAATTATCTTTATCTCCCTCGATTGATTTTCAAAAACCTCTTTCGCTGACGCTCGCCTGATTTTTTTCCACTACGTTCCCACTTTTGAGAATCGACCTTTGCCCATTTCCACAATTGGTAAATAAGATTCTCCACACACTTTTTTCTCCCCTTTTTATGAACCGAAAAGTAGCACGATATTTGTATTTTTTGCAGCAGTTGATCTTAATTTCACACCCACATTATTGCCCCAAAGGATTATACAAAATGGCTAGTGAAGCTCCATCAGACAAAAGACAAATGGTCACAATAGACGGCAACGAAGCTGCAGCATACGTTGCACACAAGACGAATGAAGTCATCGCAATCTATCCGATTACCCCTTCCTCGGGAATGGGCGAATGGTGCGATCAGTGGTCCGCAGAAGGGAAGAAGAATATCTGGGGAACCGTACCGCTGGTTGCCGAGATGCAGAGCGAAGGAGGCGCGTCGGGCGCTGTCCATGGCGCATTGCAGACAGGATCCATGACGACGACCTTTACGGCGTCGCAAGGCTTGCTGCTCATGATCCCCAACATGTTCAAAATAGCGGGAGAGTTGACCTCGACAGTTTTTCACGTTTCAGCGCGCTCGCTCGCGACTCAAACGTTGTCGATTTTTGGAGATCATAGTGACGTGATGTCCGTACGTTCCACGGGCTTCGCAATGCTCGCGTCTCATTCCGTTCAGGAAGTCATGGACTTTGCCCTTATTTCACAGGCGGCAACGCTTGAATCCAGAGTTCCGTTTCTTCATTTCTTTGACGGATTCAGGACATCGGCAGAGGTTATGAAGATCGAGCAATTGACGGTCGCCGACATCCGAGCAATGATCGACGACAACCTGGTGTTTGCTCACCGCAAGCGGGCGTTGACTCCTGAAGCTCCGGTCCTACGCGGCACCGCGCAGAATCCGGACACGTACTTCCAATCGCGCGAGACCGTGAACCCGTATTATTCGGCGTGCCCCGAAACAGTTCAGCGGGCGATGGATAAGTTTGCAGGAATCGTAGGCCGCCAGTATCATCTTTTTGAATATTTCGGAGCGCCGGACGCTGAAAGGGTCATCGTGATCATGGGTTCCGGAGCGGAGGCAGTCCACGAAACGGTGGAAGCACTCCTCGCCAAAGGTGAAAAAATCGGAGTTGTAAAAGTTCATCTTTTCCGTCCATTCTCAGTGAAGCATTTCGTGGCGGCCCTTCCGAAGACCGTGAAGTCGATCGCGGTGCTGGACAGGACCAAAGAGCCGGGCGGAGTGGGCGAGCCCCTCTACCAGGATATCGTTACGGCCATCGGCGAAGCCATGGCCGATGGGTTGGCGCCGTTCACGGTTTTCCCGCGGGTCATCGGCGGACGGTACGGCTTGTCGTCCAAAGAATTCACTCCGGCAATGGTCAAGGCTGTCTACGACGAACTAAAATCGGCAAAGTCGAAAAACCATTTCACCGTCGGGATCAACGACGACGTTTCCCATACGAGCCTTTCCTACGATGCATCGTTCACAACGGAGAAGAGCGATGTCGTTCGTGCGATGTTCTACGGTCTCGGTTCGGATGGTACCGTCGGGGCGAACAAGAATTCCATCAAGATTATCGGAGAAGACACGCCGAACTATGCCCAGGGCTACTTCGTCTATGATTCGAAGAAGTCCGGCACGACGACGGTCTCTCACCTTCGCTTCGGTCCAAGGCCGATTCGGTCTTCCTACCTCATCGACAAAGCGAACTTTGTCGGATGTCACCAGTGGATGTTTCTTGAAAAGTACGACGTCTTGCGCGATCTGGTGGAGGGCGGAACATTCTTGCTGAACAGTCAATACTCCAAGGATGAAGTGTGGAGCAAACTTCCTCGGACGATGCAGGATGAGATGATCAGGAAAAAACTCAACTTCTATGTCATCGACGGGTACGAAGTTGCCGCGAAGACCGGCATGGGAGGAAGGGTCAACACCATCATGCAAACCTGCTTCTTCGCAATCTCCGGCGTTCTGCCGAAGGATGAAGCGATCGAGGCGATCAAGAAATCAATTAAAAAGACCTACGGCAAGAAGGGCGAAGATATTGTGAAAATGAACTTCGACGCCGTCGATCAGACGCTCGCGAATCTTTTCAAAGTCACCGTTCCGGCAAAGGCCGACAGCGTGCTGCAATTGCCGCCGGTGGTTTCGAAGAGCGCTCCGGATTTCGTGAAGGACGTGCTCGCGAAGATCATCGAGGGAAACGGCAACGACCTCCCGGTGAGTGCAATGCCGGCAGACGGGACATTCCCCACGGGCACAGCGATGTGGGAGAAAAGAAATATTGCGCTCGATATTCCTGCCTGGGATGATTCAATTTGCATCCAGTGCGGAAAGTGTGCGATGGTTTGTCCGCATGCAAGCATCAGGATCAAAGTCTATGACAAGAGCCTCCTGGCCGGCGCCCCGAAAACATTCAAGAGCACAGCCTACCGCGGCAAAGAGTACGAAGGAATGAGCTATTCAATTCAAGTGGCGCCTGAAGATTGCACGGGGTGCGAGCTTTGCTTTGAAGTATGCCCGGTCAAGAACAAAGCCGAGACCAGACTGAAGGCGCTCAACATGGTGCCTCAGCCGGCCGTCCGGGAACAGGAACGGGCGAACTGGGATTTCTTCCTGACGCTTCCCGAAGCAGACCGCCGCACGGCAAAAGTGGATACCATCAAAGGCTCGCAGTTCTTGCAGCCCCTGTTTGAGTTCTCGGGCGCATGTTCGGGCTGCGGCGAGACGCCGTATGTGAAACTCGTGACGCAATTGTTCGGCGATCGAACGATCGTTGCGAACGCAACTGGCTGCTCGTCGATTTACGGAGGCAACCTGCCGACGACCCCCTGGACGAAGAATACTGACGGACGCGGACCTGCATGGTCGAATTCGCTTTTCGAGGACAACGCGGAGTTCGGCCTCGGATACCGTCTCTCGATCGACAAGCAGAAGGAATTTGCCTCTGAACTTCTCAAGAAACTTTCGCCGACTCTCGGCGAGGAGTTGACGAATGCAATTCTGAATGCCGATCAATCGGACGAGGCGAAGATCTACGAACAGCGGGAACGGATCGCGATCCTGAAAGGAAAACTGAAAGGGGACAAGTCGACGGATGCCCAACAGCTCCTTTCCATAGCCGATTTTCTTGTGAAGAAAAGCGTGTGGATTATGGGTGGCGATGGATGGGCCTATGATATCGGGTACGGAGGATTGGACCACGTTATCGCCTCGGGGCGGAACGTCAATATTCTAGTTCTCGACACCGAAGTCTATTCGAATACGGGCGGACAGATGTCCAAGTCGACGCCGCGTGGAGCCGTAGCGAAATTTGCGGCAGGCGGCAAGCCTCTTAAGAAGAAAGACCTTGGATTGATTGCGATGACCTACGGCAACGTCTACGTTGCGCAGATTGCCATGGGAGCAAACGACCTCCATACAGTAAAGGCATTATTGGAAGCCGAAGCATACGATGGGCCCTCATTGATCATCGCCTACGCTCATTGCATCGCCCACGGCATCAATATGAAGTTCGGGCTGGATAGTCAGAAAGCCGCTGTCGATTCTGCGCATTGGCCGTTGTTCCGGTACAATCCTGAGCTTGCGAAGCAGGGTCAGAATCCATTCAAGCTCGATTCGAAGAGCCCGAAACTGCGGTTCGAAGAGTACGCCTACAAGGAGATCCGTTACAAGATGCTCACGAAGAGCGCTCCGGAGGAAGCCAAGCGGCTGATGAAGCTTGCCCAGGAGGACGTAACGTCTCGGTGGCACTATTATGAGCAGCTTGCATCGTTGAAGTTTGACGGCGCGACCAGCGAACAGCACAAATAAAAATAATCTAGCGGCGGGGCCGACAAACGGCCTCGCCGTTTTACTCACCATCGTAAAGTATTACTCAGGACGAGGAATCAATGGATCTCTCCACGACGTATCTCGGCTTCAAATTGAAAAATCCGGTCGTACCGTCTGCCTCTCCGATGTCCAGAACGGTCTCGGGCATTAAGGCAATGGAAGACTACGGCGCTCCGGCGGTTGTTCTCTACTCGCTTTTCGAAGAGCAAATCCGGCATGAAATGAACGAGCTCGATCATTTCCTCTCCTACGGAACTGAGAGTTATGCAGAGGCGATCTCCTATTTTCCGAAGAAGGAAGATTACTTCATCGGGCCCGAAGAATATTTGCGCCATATCCAGGACACAAAAAAGGCAGTCGATATCCCGGTTATCGCGAGCTTGAATGGATCCACCGTCGGAGGTTGGGTGGAGTACGCAAAAAAAATTCAGGACGCTGGCGCGGATGCTCTGGAATTGAACATCTACCACATCTCCACCGACCCCAATACTTCCGCCGCCGATGTTGAGCGGCTTTACCTTGAAATTCTGCTGGCAGTCAAAGCGATGGTGACGATCCCGGTTGCCGTCAAGCTTTCGCCGTTCTTCAGCTCGATGGCGAATATGGCAAAACGCCTGGATGAAGCGGGCGCGAACGGATTGGTCCTCTTCAACCGATTTTACCAGCCGGATGTTAATCTGGACGAGCTCGAGATCGAGCCCAGCGTGGTGCTGAGCAGTTCGGAAGCGACGCGACTGCCATTACGGTGGATCGCAATCCTTTATAAGAAAGTAAAGGCAGACTTGGCCGCTACAACAGGCGTGCACACCGGAGAGGATGTCATCAAATTGACGATGGCAGGAGCCAACGTCACGATGGTCTGTTCTTCACTCCTTCGCAATGGAGCGAAACGCATCGCAGAGATCATTAACGGCGCTCAGAAATGGATGATTGAGCGGGAATATGAGTCGCTCGATCAGATGCGCGGCAGCATGAGTCACAAGTCTGTTGCCAATCCGTCTGCGCTGGAGCGGGCCAATTATATGAAAGCGTTGAACAGTTATATGTGATGTGTAAACAGCGGCCGTCTGCTGAACAACGGCGGCCGCTTTTCCTTTCGAACAAGCCTTCCTCTTCGTCCCTTAACCCGCTGCGATCAATCTTTTTGCTGATTGGCATTTATGCCTGGAATACGAACCTTCCGAAGGTTTGCCCTCTCGCAGAGATACAATCACAAATCATTCAAGTCACCGGGTAATGGAACCTTCGGAAGGTTTCCGGCCTGTCTGCACAATTTGACTTTGCGTCGATTTCTTGGTAAATTTTTGCTGTACCAAGAACTGCGGCTTGCTCGCGGATTCACACTGATGAGAATTTTTTCCTTTTGGAGGTTCTAATGGCAGTGAAAGTAGGAATTAATGGTTTCGGAAGAATTGGAAGACAGATTATCAACGTCATCGCGGATAAAGGGCTTCTCGGTAAAGAGATAGACGTCGTTGCCGTCGTTGACGTTACAACCGATGCAAAATATTTTGCCTATCAGCTGAAGTACGACTCGGTGCATGGACATTTCAGAGGATCGCTCGGAAGCGAAAAGAGCAGCGCCTCTCAGGAAGCGGACGACGTTCTCGTGGTCAACGGCCACAAGATCAAATGCGTTCTTGCTCAAAAGGACCCTTCACAACTACCGTGGAAGGATCTCGGGGTTGAGATCGTCATTGAATCGACCGGGCTGTTTACGGATTCTGAAAAAGCAAAAGGTCATATTACCGGCGGCGCGAAGAAGGTCCTTATTTCAGCCCCGGCAAAGGGAGATGTAAAAACGCTCGTGATGGGTGTGAACGACAACGAGTACGACGCCGCGAAGCACACCATCGTTTCCAACGCCTCCTGCACGACAAATTGCCTTGCCCCCGTTGTTCACGTTTTGCTGAAGGAAGGCATCGGGATCGAGACTGGCCTGATGACGACGATCCATTCGTATACGGCAACGCAGAAGACCGTCGACGGTCCATCGAAAAAGGACTGGAGAGGCGGAAGAGCTGCGGCGATCAATATCATTCCTTCAACGACCGGCGCGGCCAAAGCTGTCGGAGAAGTGCTCCCCGCGACGAAAGGAAAACTCACCGGCATGTCGTTCCGCATTCCTACAGCGGATGTTTCGGTCATCGACCTCACGTTCCGTTCAACGCGTGACACTTCGATCGAGGAAATTGATTCCTTGATGAAGAAGGCATCTGAATCGTACTTGAAGGGTATCCTGGGATACTGCAACGAGGAAGTCGTGTCGACCGATTTTATTCATGACGACCGGTCTTCGATCTACGATTCTCTTGCAACTGTACAGAATAACCTGAAGGGCGAGAAGAGGTTCTTCAAAGTCGTTTCCTGGTACGATAACGAATGGGGCTATTCAACCCGCGTTGTCGACCTGTTGAAGAAAATGGCAGGGATTGCGAAATAACGTACTGTCCGATCATTGAACAAGGGCTGAATCTCGTGGCGCGAGTTCAGCCCTTTTGTTTCTCCGGCGCTTTCCAACACGATGTGAACTCTCCTACCGAAGGAAGTTCTCTCTACTTCAAACCACAACCAGACGACAACTACCATGAAAAAGCTGACCATCAACGACATCGACGTAAAAGGGAAAAAAGTGCTCGTTCGCGTCGACTTCAACGTCCCGCTCGACGAGAAGCAGAATATCACCGATGACACACGCATCGTTGAATCGCTCCCAACGATCAAGAAGATACTTTCCGCCGGCGGGAAGGCGATCTTGATGAGCCATCTCGGCCGTCCGAAAGGAAAACCCAAACCGGAGTTCAGTCTTAAGCCCGTGGCAGCCCGCCTGGAACATCTCCTGGGCCAGAAAGTATTTTTTGCCTCAGACTGCATCGGAGAACCGGCAGAATCTGCCTCTGCAAAACTCAAAGACGGCGAATGCCTTCTGCTTGAGAATTTGCGGTATCATAACGAAGAGGAGGCGAACGACCCTGCGTTTGCGAAATCGCTTGCGAAGCTCGGAGATGTGTACGTGAACGATGCGTTTGGCAGCGCCCACCGTGCACACGCGTCGACCGAGGGAATCACCAAATTCGTTTCCGTGTCGGTTGCAGGATTGCTGATGCAGAAGGAGCTTGACTACCTCGGAGCCGCGGTTGAAAACCCGGTCCGTCCGTTTGCCGCGATTCTCGGAGGCGCCAAAATATCCGGCAAGATCGACGTCATCCAGAACCTCTTGTCGAAAGTTGATACCCTGATGATCGGCGGAGGCATGGCGTACACATTTTTCAAAGCGCAGGGATTAGAGATCGGGAAATCGCTGCTCGAAGCCGACAAGGTTGAGCTTGCGGGTCAGATCCTCCACGGCATGAAAAATAGGACCGTGAAACTACTGCTGCCGGTCGATTGCGTCGTTGCGAAAGAATTCAAGAACGATGCCGAGCGGAAGGTTGTTGCAAAAGACAAGATACCGGCCGATTGGCAGGCTCTCGACATCGGGCCGGCGACGATTGAGCTATTCTCAGCAGAAATAAAGAAATCAAAAACCGTTGTTTGGAACGGTCCCATGGGCGTTTTTGAATTTCCGAATTTTGCCGTTGGAACGAACGCCATCGGCGGCGCGTTGGTAGAAGCAACGAAGCGAGGGACGACGACCATTGTTGGAGGGGGAGATTCAGCAGCAGCGATTACGCAGGCGGGCATGGCGAAGTCAGTCACTCACGTTTCCACCGGCGGCGGAGCGTCGCTTGAATTCCTTGAAGGGAAAGTGCTTCCCGGAGTAGCAGCCCTGACGGACCGGAAATAGAGAATCGGTGAGCAAATGGCCGAAACCTTCCGAAGGTTTGCCTGGGATCCAATCGATCCTCCTCAAGAGAAAACCTTCGGAAGGTTCTGCTGAAAACCTCGGAAGAGTGATCGCATCACCCTGAGGTTCATATTTGCCTCTCAGTCATCGGTCGTTTATATTGTAAAGAGAGAGAAGAAAAGCACAAATGGCATCCAATCGCAATCAATACGGCAACTATTACCGTCCCAGCTTTTTCGGCGGGTTTAGCTTCTTCCCCCCCGTTATCAAAGCGCTGCTCATCTCCAACATCGGCGTCTTCCTGGGGATCATGTTTCTCGGGAACTTCCACATCGGCGACTATTCGCTCTATATGGTCTTCAATGAATGGTTCGCTCTGATGCCTCTCGGCCAGGGGTTTGAAATCTGGCAGCTCTTCACCTATTTGTTCATGCACGCAGGCCTCAGCCATCTCTTCTTCAACATGCTGGCGCTCTGGATGTTTGGGATGGAATTGGAAAATACCTGGGGCTCACGGAAATTTTTTATCTATTACCTCATCTGCGGAATCGGTGCCGGGTTGTCGAATATCCTGATCGCGCCCCTTTTCACCACCATCGGGCCGACCATCGGCGCGTCCGGAGCCATCTATGGAGTGCTTCTTGCGTTCGGCTTGATGTTCCCCGACCGCTTGATCTTCGTCTACTTCTTCGTTCCCCTCAAAGCGAAGTATTTCGTCGTCCTGTACATGGTGATCGAATTTGTCTCCGTCAGCAGCACGGATGGGATCGCCCATTTTGCACACATCGGCGGGGCCGTTGTCGGCCTCATTTACCTCCTCGCCGACGGCTACCGTTTCTCCGCATTGCAGAGCCCGCGCGCTTCGTCAAGCCTGTTCAGCGGATGGAACACGCCCCCTCGTCCACCGACGCGATACGAAAACGTTTCCGAGGCCAAGGTGTACGATATCAACGAATACAAGCAGAAAGAAGAGGGACAGGTGACTCAGCAGCGGATCGATGAAATCCTCGATAAAATCAGCAAAGCCGGATATCAGAGTTTGAGCGACGAAGAGAAGAAGATGCTGTTTGAAGCGAGCAAGAAACTGAATTAATTTTCGGGAGACGAATGGGAACAATGTTGCCGATTCTTGAACAACCCGCGATGCAGGAGACTCCCCACGCACATTACAAAGTCGGGGTGAGGAGAAAAACGCGCCAGGTGAATATCGGCGGGGTAAAAGTGGGAGGAGGCGCTCCTATTTCCGTCCAGACGATGACGAAGACAAAGACGGATGACGTGGCCGGAACGGTTGCTCAAATCAAAGCGGCGGCGGACGAAGGATGCGACATTGTCCGCGTGACCGTGAACGACAAAGAGGCGGCCGAAGCGATGGCAGCGATCGTGCGTGAATCGCCGGTGCCGATCGTTGCAGACATCCACTTCAATCATGTCTTTGCGCTGAAAGCGATTCAGGCGGGCGTTGCGAAAGTCCGCATTAACCCGGGCAACATCGGTTCGAAAGAACGGATCCGGGAAGTGTTGACGGCTGCGAAGGACAAGGGTATCCCGATCCGGATCGGCGTCAATTCCGGTTCTCTTGAAGAAGATATCCTGGAGAAGCACGGGTATCCGACAGCCGAAGCCCTCTACGAAAGCGCGATGAGGCATGTCGCGATTTGCGACGAGTTCAATTTTCGCGATGTGATTATTTCTGTGAAGTCCACCGACGTGCGATTGATGATTGAGGCCTATCGATTGGTGTCACAACGGACGGACATTCCACTCCATCTTGGAGTGACCGAGGCCGGTCTCACCCGGATCGGCACGATTAAGTCCGCCGTTGGAATCGGAACGCTCCTCTCGGAAGGAATCGGCGATACGATCCGCGTATCGCTTACCGATGAACCGGTGAAAGAAGTGGAAGTGGGAAAGGAAATTCTCCGTTCGCTCGGCCTGGCATCCCGGAACATCGAGCTTATCGCTTGCCCGACATGCGGCCGGATCGAAGTTGATCTCTTCAGCATCATGGCGCAACTGGAAGAACGGCTGCAGGGAGTGAAGAAGCCCGTTAAAATAGCGGTCCTCGGCTGTGTCGTGAACGGTCCGGGAGAAGCCAGCGAAGCAGACATAGGCATTGCAGCAGGCAAAGGAGTTGCCATTCTCTATCGCAAGGGAGTCATGGTGAAGCGCGTCAAAGAGAGTGAGATCGTCGAGACGATTGTAGAAGAAGTGGCGAATTTCCAACCAGCTGTTTAAGAAGTTGCTCGGTTTCATGAAGGGCAGGATCACATCCTGCCCTTTTTTGTTGTACGCGTGCGACGCTCTTCGGGATTGCCATGCCCGCATGCTTCCAGCGGGCATCCGCGCTGAACAACGACTCCCACCTCCGATAGTGGGCTCCTCGCAATGACTTTTTTTGAAAATGCCCACCCGCTCCCGCTTCCGTTCGTTTTTGTTCCCCTCGAAATTCTTCGTATATTCCAAGCAGTCATTCCTTCATTCCATCATTGCAGGTCTCTATCATTGTGAGCAAGACTATCAACGTTCTTTTTGTCGGCGATATTGTCGGCCAGCCGGGCCTGGCGATGACTTCAACGATCCTCAAGGGTCTGTTGGAGAAGCACCGGATCGACTTTTGTATAGCCAACGGAGAGAACCTCACCGACGGAAAGGGATTGTCGGAGGAGGACGCGAAGAAGGTATTCGATCTCGGCGTTCACGTGATCACGTCCGGCAACCATGTGTGGGATCGATGGGACTCGCGAAAAGTGTTGGGCGGCAACAGAAACATTCTGCGGCCCATCAATTATCCTCGGGAAAACGGGGGAAACGGCTTTGTAATATTTGAGCTGGAGGATAAGACGAAGATAGGGGTGATCAACGTGCAGGGAAGAACATTCATGCAGCCCCTCGACGATCCTTTTAAGGCGGTTGATTGGGCGCTGGCAAAGATCAACGAGCAGACGAAAATCTCTGTCATCGATTTTCACGCCGAGGCAACTGCCGAGAAAATGGCGATGGGCTGGTATGTTGACGGACGCGTCAGCGCCCTGCTCGGGACTCATACCCACACGCCGACGGCAGATGCACGAATTCTTCCGCGAAGTACCGCGTTCGTGACCGACGTGGGAATGTCCGGGCCGTACGATTCGGTCATCGGAATGAAGAAAGAGCAGGCGGTTCAGCGTTTTCTGAAACAGACCCCGCACAAGTACGAAACCGCAACCAACGACGTGCATCTGTGCGCAGTGGCTATAGGGATAGAGGCAGAGACAGGGAAAGCTCTCTCGATAGAGCATATTATTTTCCCGAAGTTTTGAAGATTTCCGTTAGTTGACAATCGGTATGGATACACGAAAGGGCGAGAGGAGTCTGATTCTCGCTCTTCTCATTCGGGCCATCACATCAAACCCTGGATAATCGCATGTCTGCAATCATTATCGACGGCAAGAAAATTGCCGATGGAATTCGACGCGAAGTAGCAGAGTCGGCTCAGCGCTTGAAAGCTGAGAAGGAGATTGTACCCGGTCTGGCGTTCATCCTTGTCGGCGAGAACCCGGCATCGTTATCGTACGTTAAGAGCAAGGGCAAAGCATGCGAAGAGCTGGGGTTTTACTCCATCACGGAGCAGGTCCCTGCTTCGATATCGGAAGCGGAACTTCTCGCAATGATCCATGCCTTCAATCGGGATCCCGACATCCACGGCATCCTTGTTCAGCTTCCTCTCCCGAAACACATCAATGAATTGAAAGTGATCGAGTCGATTTCCCCCGATAAAGATGTCGACGGGTTTCACCCGATTACGCTCGGGAGGATGCTCATCGGTGTCGATACGCTTCTTCCATGTACCCCCGCCGGTATCTGGGAACTGCTCCGCCGGAGCGAAATCAATCCGTCCGGAAAGCACGTCGTTGTTCTGGGACGAAGCAACATCGTTGGAAAGCCGATCGCGAATATCCTTCTTCAGAAGAGAGACTGGTGTAATGCCATTGTGACGGTTGCCCACACGGCGGCGCCCGATCTCGGAGCGTATGCCCGGCAAGCGGACATCTTGATAGTTGCAATCGGAAAGGCCGGAGCCGTCGACGCGTCGATGGTCAAGCCTGGAGCAGTCGTTATCGACGTCGGGATCAATCGCGTCCCGGACAGTTCCAAGAAATCCGGCTACCGTGTCGTAGGCGATGTCAATTTTGATTCCGTGAAGGAAGTTGCCGGCGCGATTACTCCCGTTCCCGGAGGCGTCGGCCCCATGACAATCGCAATGCTGATGGTGAACACATTGAATTCGGCGCGCCGCTTCGGAAAATTTCCTAATTTGTGAGATTGGTTCGATTTTCTAAAATTGCTGCTTTTGCGGGCATTATGTTCGTAAAACGAAATCTTCTTTTTGTTCTGCTGGCCGTCGCTGCATGCGCCCCGTCGTTTGTTCACGCTCAGGATGCACAGAACAAATTTCGACTGGCTCAAAGCTTCGAGCAGGAGGGCGACTACGAACGGGCGAGCCGGCTGTATGAGGATCTGGCGCGCAGCGACTCGTTGAATTATTCCTACTTCGACGGACTGCGCAGGTGTTACGAGCAAGTGAAGAATTACGACGGTGCGATTTCACTCAGCCTCAGACGTCTGAAGCTGCAGCCGGCCGATTTCGGCGTGCTGGTATCGCTTGGGTCGATCTATTACAAGGCGGGGGATGAGAAGCGCGCAGATTCTGTGTGGCAAAGTACGCTTGCGCTGATGCCGCGAAACATCGGGGTCTATACCATCGTTGCGGCGGCTCAGTCCGAAAACAGGCTCTTCGAAAAATCGATCGCAACCTATCTCCAGGGAAGAAGGGCAATCGGGACCCCGACTCTCTTTTCCGGCGAGCTGGCGGCGCTCTACTCGCTGCTCTTGAAATACGATGATGCGACTCGCGAATACATGGCCATCCTCTCGATGGACGAGCGCCAGCTTGAGTTCATTGAATCCAGACTTGCCGGAATTACCTCTAAGAAAGAAGGCCTGTCAGCCGCGACCAATGTCGTTGAAGCTGCTGTTGAGAGGGATGATCACCAGATCGTTTACCGCAGACTGCTCCTCTGGCTTACCTTGGAGGCGAAGGACTTCGATCGGGCGCTTCACATCGCAAAAGAGATCGACGCAGCAGTCAATTCCAATGGCGTGGAGATGCTTTCATTCGCCGAACGAGCGTACAATGAGAAGGCCTACCGCGTAGCCGCGGAGGCGTTCCAATTTTCCATTGAAAAGTATCCGCGCATGCCTCAGCTCCCGGAGGCAAAATTCGGCTACGCGCAAGCGATAGAAAAATTGAGTGCCGCGGTTGATTCCTCCGATACTACCCGTTCGGCCTCAGGTCTCTTCCCTTCAGAAACGCAAGCCGGCTACCGGGGCGCGCTGGGACTGTTTCTTGCACTGGCCCAGGAGTATCCAAACTCTGAAATAAGTGTAAACGCTTTGTACCAGGCCGCCCTGCTATACTACAGGCGGTTCTCGGACCTGAACGGGGCGGAGCGGATCATCGATTCAGTCATCGCGCTCCCGACGGCTCGATTATTAAAGCCGAAACTCCTTGGAACGGCGGCCGAAATAAATGTCGCGAAGGGATCGCTGGACAAAGCCGTCGAACGATACACCGGCATCATTTCTTCTCCGATTGCGCCGGCCGGTGAGAAAACGGAGGCCCAGTATCGAATCGCGGAGATACACTATTTCCGGGGCGAGTTTGACACTGCATCGTCATTGCTCATGCAGATCGCACAGACCCTCTCGGATGATCAAACGAACGACGCCCTTCTCCTGCTCCATTTCATAAAAGAAAATCAGTCTGGATTTGCCGACGCGCTGAGAGACTATGCGCACGCAGAGCTTCTCCAAAGAGAAAACAGGCTTTCGGAGGCGATCCCTCTTTTGACCTCCATTGTTGAGAACAATACGGATGCGCCTCTTGCCGACGATGCTCTCATGAAAAAAGCGGAACTCTCCATCGTCATCAAACAATACTCGGATGCACTCGCATCGTATCAGAAAGTAATCGTTGAATATCCCAAGAGCATACTGCGGGACAAGGCAGAATTCGGCATCGCGGATCTGTACCAGAATGGTTTGAAGGATAAGGAAAAGGCGATCCACGCTTATGAGGATCTCCTCATGTCTTATCCCAACTCGCTCCTCCTCGAGGAGGCGCGGAAAAGGATTCGAGAACTCCGCGGCGATGTGCTGTAAAGGGGCGTAATGGATGCCTTCACTTCTTTGCCTGATGCGATTCTAAAGATGCGCGTGATGCCGTGGCAAAGAGTGATGGCGGCCCTCCGGGAGGGGCACTTGACATGGAGTCTCCCGGTGTGTATCTTTGCATAAGCGACTATCCCTGGAGGGCTGTCTTATGAAGCGATTGATTTGTGCGTCTGTTTTGATTCTGAATTCTTTTGCGTTTTCACAATCCTCTCACCCGATCGCCGATGACCAGGTCCGCTCTGAAATGTCTACGAGCGACAGGGGTTCCTACGATCGGCCGGAATTCGGCCTCACAACCGGCGTATCCGGTTTCTCGATAGACAATGTCACTCGCCAGGGATACGACATAGACCTTCGCGCGCTCCTCGCCAAAGTTTCCCCATTCCGGATTGAGTTAAACGCTGGGGTTGTTCTGTACAACTCGGCAGCGGCTCCATCAGATTTTTCTTCCGTTAATCAGGGTTACTACAGTCAATCTAATCTCTACGCCGAAAGTCAATTCTCTCAACCGCGATTCGATCTCAATTTCGCGCTTGCATATGTTGGAACCGAAGGACTCTTCTATTTTTCGGATGGGAAGGTCCGGCCGTACGTCGCTGCAGGGATACAGGCAATCACGTGGCGAATGGATCAGGGATTTGGAGCAACGCTGGCCCCATCCGCTCGCGCGGGGTTGGAGGTCGGAGTAAGCAGATCGTTCAGCGGATTTATCGAAGCACGGTACATGTACGGATTTCCGAACTTGTTGAACCAATATTCAACGTCGCTCAAATATGTGACGTCGGCGGCATTCGGTGTATCGTTCGCACCTCAGTTGTGACCCACTCTCAATAATGAACTCTGTCTCTGCTCGTTCACTCGAGGCGGGGTATCTCTATTTCCTCGTCGTTACCCGGCCAACAATGGTCTTCACTACGATCCGGAAAGCTTTTCGATGAAGATCGACCTGGAATCGCTCCGCTCGTATTGCTTAAGTAAAGAGGGGAAGATCAGCGAAGAGTTTCCGTTCGACGAGACTGTGTTGGTGTTCAAGGCGAAGGGGAAGATCTTCATTCTGATACGTACAGACTCGCACCCTCTTTCCATTAACTTGAAATGTGAACCGGAGCGGGCGATCGAACTTCGGGAAAAATACGCTGCCGTCGTTCCCGGGTATCACATGAATAAGACACATTGGAACACCATAACACTGGACGGCACGATTCCTCCTCGCGAGATCTACGCTATGATCGATCATTCGTACGATCTCATCACTAATACCTCTAAACGGACGGCACAACGGAAGCCAAAGGGAAGAAGATCAAGCTCTTGAATACCAACCTTTCGATGAAGTTGAGATCAATCCTTCTTGTGGCGGTCATCTCTTTTGTATGTGCCGTTCAGGCGCTTCCGCAGGACTTGAAATACCTGGTTTACGACAAGGACCAAATCCCGGCGTCTGTCTACAAGCAGAGGAGGGAGAGGTTAGTGAAGGAACTGGGCGGGGATGCTGCCGTGTTTCTCTTCTCCGCCTCCGAAAAGAATCGCAACGGCGACGGGGATTATTCCTACCGCCAGGACGACAATTTTTATTATTTGACCGGCTTCACCGAGCCGAACGCCGTTCTTGCTTTGAGCGGAAAAGGGATCCTGATTCCGGATTATCTCGATTCCACCAGATCAGATACCGTTCATGAAATACTCTTTGTTCAACCGCGAGACAGGAGGATCGAGCAATGGACCGGACGCCGATTCGGCCCAGAAGGAGCCGTCCAGCTTATTGGCGTCCAGGCGGCGATGACGAACGACAAATTCGGCAGGTTCTTTCCGATGCTTGTTCCGGATACTGTGAATCCTCACATCTTCGTTGCCTCCCTTCCGGAGAAAAATGAAAGAGACGCTGACATTCTGATGCCGCTGCGGGAAGCGATCGGTCGGATGAAGCTAAGAACTCCGCCGCTCGAGCCCAGCGATCCCGGTCCGATCATCAGAAAATATCGAATGATCAAGGACTCATCTGAAATTGCCCTAATCACCAGGGCCGCTCATATCAGCGCGATTGCTCATCGACAGGCAATGATGTCCTGCAATCCAGCCATGAGCGAATACGAGCTGCAGGCAGTGTATGAGTATGTTTTTCGAAGGATGGGATCCGAATTCAATGCTTATCCGTGCATCGTCGGTTCGGCGGAGAACTCCATCGTTCTTCACTATGAATCGAACCGCCGGAACATCGCCGATGGAGACATCGTGCTGGCAGACTGTGGAGCAGAATACCACTATTATGCAAGCGACCTGACCCGAACGTATCCCGCGAACGGTAAATTCAGCGACGCTCAGCGGAAAGTTTATCAGGTGGTGCTCAACGCGCAAAACGAAGCGATCGGTCTCATGAAACCCGGGGCGGTGTGGCGAGACATCAGCGCAGCGGCCGATTCCATTTTAGAGGATGGACTCTATGGGCTCGGGATCATCAAGTCAAAAGAGCGAAAAGATTTGCGGAGATTTTATCCTCACGGACTCGGACATGCCGTAGGACTTGACGTCCACGATGTTAATTCACCGACGATGGAACCTGGCATGATCTACACCGTTGAACCCGGCATCTACATTCCGGAAAACTCAGAAGGGGTCGATCCGAAATTCTTCAATATCGGTGTCCGGATCGAGGATGATATTCTCATCACGGCCGGCGGGCATTCAATCCTCACGGCAGAAGCCCCGAGAGAAATTGAAGAAATAGAATCGCTGATGCAGCAAAAGGGAATCGGCGATATTCCGCTGAAATAACCCCAATAGTACCGCTTCGTCCCCTTCCCCGAGACCATCGCTTTTCGCCGTTCGCCTGAAGTGAACAATACAATAATTTCATTTGTTCTACGTCTATGGTATTAAACAAGGACAAACGTTGTTGGAAGCTCTGACGATCACAAAGGAAAATGCAGTCGAACTTGACCGGACGATGCGTTCGGAGCGCAAGCGCCTGCTTGATTTTATCCGCAAGCGCGTGCGCAATCAGTCCGACGCAGAAGACATTCTGCAGGATGTTTTCTATCAATTGGCGACGAGCTACAGCGTTACCGAACCGATCGAAAAGCTGACCGCATGGCTGTTTACGGTCGCGCGCAACAAGATCATCGATTGGTACCGGAAACGTAAGCCGGAATCCCTTCCTTCTGATCCGGGCGATATGGATTCGCCTCTCAACCTGGAGGAGATTCTTTTCGACCCGAGACAAAACCCGGACCGCGTCTATGCCCGGTCTCTTGTCTGGACGGAGTTGTCGGATGCCCTTGAAGAACTTCCCGATGAACAACGAGACGTTTTTGTCATGCACGAGCTGGAAGGGCGGAGCTTTAAGGAAATAGCTGAACTGACCGGCGAACCGATTAACACGTTGCTGTCGCGAAAACGATATGCTGTGCTTTTCCTGCGCGAACAACTGCAGGAATTGTACGACGAAATGGAAAATTTATAGGAGGATCAAATATCATGAGATCATGGTGGTTATTGAGGGCTGCGAAATTCGCGGCGATGTTGGTGGTTGGATTGTTGGTATTCGGAGTGGTTGTCATGGCGCTCTGGAATGCGCTGATTCCGGATATCTTTCACGGACCGGCGCTCACTTTCTGGCAGGCGTTGGGATTGCTTCTGTTATCTCACATCCTGCTGCGCGGCTGGGGACCGTGGAGACACGCGGGCGGGTGGCATCGCGATCGCTGGAAACATCGCTTTGAAGAGAAGCTCTCGGCGATGAGCCCGGAGGAACGGGATAAGTTCAAAGAAGAATGGCGCCGGCGATGCGGCTGGTCCCATGATGATATGCATGACAAGAAAGACCAACCGGCAGCATAAGGGTGTACGATGACGAGAGCGGCAGGAGCCATGGAGAAGGTACGGCGGGCAGTGATGGAGTGGGAAGGGGTGACAGTTGAACCGCACCGTTTTGGCGGAATCGAATTTCGACTCGGGAGGCGCGAGCTGGGTCATCTTCACGGCGACTCCCTTGTCGATATTCCGTTTCCGATGAAAATCCGGAACGAACTGGTGGAAGCTCAAAAGGTCATGCCCCACCATATACTTCCGAAGAGCGGCTGGATAAGTTTTGCGATCGAGGATGAGGGGAGCATTGCCGAAGCGATCGCATTCTTGCGGCGATCGTTCGAACTGGCAAAGAAGAGCAAAAACCAGAGTTTGGAACAAACCGAAGAAAAAGATATCTGAGGGAGAAAGCTATGGTGCAGATAATTCCGATGTCGACAATGAACTCAGTCACATCCGGTTCCTCTAGGCAAAGGACGCCTGAGAATGAGGACCTTGGGCTGCTCGATGCGTACTCCGCTGCAGTCACCAGCGTAGTGGAAAACGTATCTCCTGCAGTGGTGAAAATAGACGTGACGCACCACTCGATGATGCGCAGGGGCGCCCGAAAGCGAAACGAGAACGAAGAGTCGGGGCCGGTTTCAGGAAGCGGCTCCGGAGTGATTTTCACCCCAGACGGATTCATCCTCACGAACAGCCATGTGATTCACGGAGCGGCTTCCATCACCGTTATTCTCGCCGACGGGAGGGAATTGAAAGCGGCATTGATCGGCGATGATCCGTTTACTGATCTCGCCGTCGTTCGTGTTGATGGACAGGACTTGCCCGCGGCGAAGCTCGGCGATTCCCAGGCAATCCGCATCGGGCAGCTTGTCATTGCTCTGGGAAATCCGTTTGGCTTCCAGGCAACGGTTACGGCAGGAGTTGTCAGCGCGCTTGGCCGCTCGCTCAGAGCGGGCGGCGGAAGGTTGATCGATAATGTTATTCAAACGGACGCAGCCCTGAATCCTGGTAATTCCGGCGGCCCCCTCGTCAGCTCGCGCTCCGAGGTCATCGGCATCAACACAGCATTGATCCCGTGGGCTCAGGGAATTTGCTTTTCAATCCCCATCAACACTGCAAAAAATATTGCAGCGCAATTGATGAGGTACGGCAAAGTAACCAGGTCCTATCTCGGTATCGGCGGGCAGGTGCTGGATATTTCGCGCGCTGCAATCCGGGCCCACGGTTTGCAGGGATCTCGGGGGGTGATGGTGGCGAGTGTCGAAAGGGGAGGGTCGGCTCACGAAGCCGGGCTGCTGGTGGGCGACGTGGTCGTGGAGATGAATGGCTCCCGTATCGAGAGCATCGACGATTTGCACCGCATGTTGACGAGCGAACTCATCGGCAAAACAACGGGGTTGACAATTCTGAGGCTGGAGAAGAAGGTGTTGTTGAACATTGTGCCGAAAGAGCTCAAGCAGGCGTGACTAGCTCTGACCGAAGAGGAGATGAACCGCCAAGACGCGAAGAGCGCAAAGGTAAAAATATTCTCTTGGCGTCCTTTGCAGCCTGGCGGTGTTTGCCGTAACTTGCTTATTACATCAATCGTTTTGTGAGCGCCTCGACCGCTTCTGCAGGTGAGGCAGCGACCGTAATATACTTCGTGCACGCTTCCTTCCCCTCAAATACCAGCTCCTCATTGAGCGTCTCAATGACTCCATTCCATGAGGGGCCGAGTATCACAATTGGTTTCGCTTCGATGACGCTCTTGTTCATGAACTCCCAGACGCTTGCGAGCTCAAGGAGAGTTCCGGTTCCCCCTTTCAAAATGACGTAGCCGTCGGCGAGAGAAACCAATTCCATCAACCTGTCGACAAGCGAGCTGACTTCGACTTTCTTATCGATCCACCTATTGGCCTCCCGTCCGAAAAACTTGCTGACCACTCCGATGGTTTTCCCGCCGGCTTCTTTGGCGCCGCGTGACGATGCTTCCATCGTTCCGCCGTAACCGCCGTTGCAAACCACAAAGCCGGCAGCACCCAATGAAGATCCTAAAGCCCTGGCCTCTTCGTAGAAGGAATCCCCCTCTATCGGCCGTGAACTGCCAAATACCGTTATGATCTTCTTCACGTTCATTGAGTGGTCAGAGATCGAGCAGGTTAGTTCCAAAACTCCCACGAAACGCCGAAACGGATGTTCCGATCGTACATAGGATAGAATGGAGTCAGCAGGTACTGATTCCCTGACAGATTCTCCCAGATCAAGTGCAGGTACGCGTTACCCAGTTTGCCGATAAGAAAAAAGTCGGCAGTTCCGCTGGGCCCGAAAGAATTGAGCAGGGTATAGGGGACAAAAAAGCCCGATTCGTCGAGCGGTCCCTCTCCGGTCTGTTCGGAAACATACCTTCCTCGGAATCCTATTTTCAGTTCCAGTTTTCCGTTGGCGAGAACGTTTTTGTAGTAAACCGATCCATCGAGATACAATGCAGGATACAGTGTGAGCTTCTGGCCTTCGCGGATATCACTCGGCTGCTTCATGTATGTCGCATTCCCCTCAATCACGAAGTGGTCATAGTCCATTTTCACCGAGGCGTTGATGCCATCATAGGTCTGACTGAGCGGCTGTTGAAAAACGAGCGTGTAGGTAGCGGGCGATCCTCCGGGTGCAAGGAGGGTGTCCACGAGAATCGGGTTCTTTATGATTCGGTGTGTCAGAGAGATCGTCGCGTAGAGAAAATCGTCGATGGAAATGCGGGTTCCGAATTCAACGAGCGTATGCTGTTCATCCTTCAGCCATAATCGAGGGGTGGGAGCGAGGGCGGTATCGCTCGACCAATACAATTCCTGCAGAGTAGGTGTGCGCTTGGCGATCGAAGCGCCGCCAAAAACAGATAGCCCGGAGCTCACCTTGAGTTGTGCATCTGCGCCAAATCCGGGAAGTGTTTTGCCCCGATACCGATCAACTCTGCCAAAAATGGCGAAGGAGAGGGGATCGAGGAGCGTTACCTCCTCTTTTGCGCTCGCACCCAGCTTCGTTTCTTTGTGGCCGCCCGCCTCCGGGCTCGATTCTACCTGAATTTCATCGGCCTGGAGCGACGCGCTGAAATTCTGTGCGCCGCTTTCCACTGAATGCCGCAAAATCATTCCGGCATTGGAGGTGCGGTTATCAGATCTTACCAAGAGGCCATTGGGAGGGACTAACTGATTAAAATTCTCTTCATCCCGATACTCCCTCAATTCGTTCGAGTAATAGGTCGAGAAGGTCGTCAGCTGGGCGGTATCGCCGCCGATGTGTGCGGCCGCAGTGAGATCGAAGTGGTTATTGAGCACCTTCTCGTACGCGTCGTTGTTGGAAACTATTGCCAGATTGTTGTCGAAGTATGAGCCGTTCGGGGTTTTGGTGAAGTCGACGCCGCCGTTGAGCCCTGTTCTTGCCTGTTGATACAGATGCGAGAATTCAATGTTGAATGAATTTGAAATATCGTAGCGGAGCTTTGTGCGAAGCGCCCATGCATCGTGATCTCCGTTTGCAAATGGGGCGCGATATTCGTCGAGAAGGTCGTGCGAACCGATCGTATGGCGTGTCAACCCGAACATGAGATTGAACCTTGAGAAAATGTTCGTGCTGAACAGCGCGTCGGTTTGGGCGTAGTCGTTCACGCCCTGGCTGTACCGGAGGCGCGAATAGGGAGTATTGGTGTAAAAACTCTTTGTCACAATGTTGATCGTCCCTCCCGTTGAATTCATCCCGTAGAGCATCGCGCGCGGTCCGGTGATGAACTCAATCCGTTCCACATAATCTGTCGGAAAGAGGACCATATCGTACGCCCCGGTGAGAGGGTCGCTCTGGCTCCTTCCGTCCACGAGAAAGGCAATTCCCCTCCAATCGACGCCTCCGATTGTCAACTCGTTTCTCTGCCCAGGGCTTCCCATGTCCCGGATGTACATTCCAGGACGCGTCCAAAGGAGATCTCCGACGTAGCGGTATTCGATCCAGGGGATTTCCGAACTGAGAATCGATTCGGTCGAATCGTGATACGGCTCGAGGGCGCCGATCAGGGGGATCGGCTTAACTTTGATGAGCGAGTCCTTGGCGGCTTCCGCGCGGTTGAGTGAACGGCTGGCTGAGTCTGTCATCGCTGCGTGCGATAGAGTGGTGGTATCTTTAGCCGGGAGGGACTGAGCCAGACATGCGCGTGAGGCTAACGCGAAGAATAGAAGAGTCAAAAAGCTGCGCGAATAACGGGAGTGCGATAGGCGCATTACAATGCAGGAATGAAATTGGGCTGCGTCAGTGAAACCAGATATTTCTTCCGGAACCGTTCTTCCGCGAGCCGGGCGGCTTCTTCTTTTTCAAACAGCCCGAATACGGAGGAACCGCTTCCCGAGAGAAGGGCAAAGGCCGCTCCTCCCGAAAGCAAATCTCTTTTCAAAACAGCAATCTCAGGATATGCCGCAAACACCACCGTCTCAAAGTCGTTCTCCATGAGTGCCGGAAGCGGGGCAAGAGTGCATGTTGCTCCATCGTAGAACGCTTTCAATCGACGGCCCGATCCGATGATACCCGTCAACTGGGAATATGCCCACTTCGTTGAAATATGGATGTTCGGAGTGATGAGCAGGATCCAGTAGGGGAGCGGGAGATTCACGAAATTCAATTGTTCGCCTCGCCCCTGAGCAAACGCGCTCCGGTTGTGAAGAAAAAAAGGGACGTCGGACCCAATTCTGAGCGCAACATCGGCGAGCGTCGAAGCATCGACCGGACGATGCCATAACGAAGGAAGTGCCGTGAGGACCGCTGCGGCGTCGCTGCTGCCTCCGCCAAGACCGGCCCCGACGGGGATGCGTTTGTCGAGGTGGACGGCGGCGCCTAAGGTCGCCCCCACTTCGGTCCGAAGAAGTTCGATGGCCTTCCAGCACAAATTCTCTTCATCGAGCGGTATCGGCAACCCGGCGCCCGTCATCGAAATGGAATCATCAGCCGGTTCCAGTGTTAACTCGTCAAACAAGTCGATCCGGTGGAAGAGAGTCTCGATGTCATGAAAGCCATCTTTTCTTTTTCCAAGAACCCGGAGTCCAATATTGATTTTTGCGTACGCTCGTAGATGCATGGTGAAAGATACGATGAGAATGCCGAACATTCAACACCGGTGAGAATCAGGTAGTGTCTTGTTTTCGCTCCAAAGGGATGTGTCGATGAAACGTCATGCCCGCCTTGGCGGGCATCTCATAGAGCCTGAATAGAGGCGTTTCGGGGTGACGTGTACTCGAAATGAACTCACGACCCTCATTGAGTGTCTTGGAGATTGTTGGTATATTCAATCCATCACAAGGACCTCTCCAATTTTCGGCACGTTCAAGGCTATGAACACCAGAGAAGCAGTGGTTCGGCATGTTAAAGATCTGACCTTTGTCGGAAGAGCAGGGTCCAATCATTGGACAACGATCGACGCTTCGCATCACGGCAGCATCCCTGCCGCCACGTCGCCGATGGAACTTATCCTGGTTGCATTGGGATCGTGCACGGGCAGCGATGTCGTCGGAATCTTGGAGAAAAAAAGAGTTCGATTCGACAGTTTTGAAATAAGGGTTACCGCAGAGCGGGCGGAGAAGGACCCGAAGGTCTACACTGCGATTCATGTTCACTATGAAGTGAAAGGGGAGGATGTTGCAGAAAAGGATCTCATCCACGCGATCGAACTCTCGATGACAAAATACTGCTCTGTCAGCGCCATGCTGAAAAAGACCGTCGCGTTAACGTATTCTCACAAGATTCTGAAGAAGAACGTGCCGGAAGGATAGTTCAAGCGGGGAGATTGATGTCGCGCAGCTTGATGATCTCTTTTTCAATGCCGCGAATGTTGTTGTCGAGTTCCTTAATGATCGCCCGGTCTTTGGGGTTAAGCTTCTGCCGTGAAATGATATCTGCGCTGATCTTAATCGCGGCAAGGGGATTGTTAAACTCGTGGCAGATCGTCACGACGAGTTCCTTGATTGCCTCGTTCCGCTTCTGACCCAGGATCTTCTCTTTTTCCACCTGCGCAATTTTCTTCTTGAGATGGACCCGGTTCAGCACGTTGATGATCGTGCGGGGAAGGACAGATTCCACGATTTCATCCTTAACGAGAAAGTCCTCAACGCCGAGCTTCATCGCTTCGACTGCCAGTTGAAAATCTTTGCCAGAGGCGATGAAGACAACCGGGACGTCGAACTTTAACGTCCTGATTTCCTTCGCAACTTCGAGCGCGGTCAATTCGCTCAGATAGTAGTCCACGAGGACGGCTTCGATCGTCGGATCGCCCTTCAGCCGTTCGATCCCGCCGCTGCCGGTTTTTTCCCATGTAATCTTGAAATTGGTCCCCTGGAATTTGTTGAGGTGGGCCTGAGCGGTTTTCGCGTAAGAAATGTCGTTATCGATCAGCAATACATGAATAGGATGTTCGATCATTCTCTGCCTTTGATGGTCATTGTGGTGAACAAAGTAGCACAACTTTACATTTTAGTCAACAAAATGCCCACATTTTCAAATTTATTGTTGATTTTAATGAGCCGATTGTCTATAATTTACAGCCTGAAAAGAGCGATTATCATTAGGAGTTCCAATGGCAGAAAAGAATAGCATTCTTGTTGTTGATGATGAAGATGCTTTGCGGACGGTATTAAGCAGTGAACTTGAGAGCGAGGGGTACAGCGTAGCGACGGCTGGAGATGGAGATGAAGCGATTTCTGTGCTGCAGGGCAAGTCTTTCGATCTCGTTCTGCTCGATATTAAAATGCCCCGTGTTGATGGATTTGAAGTTCTTCGATTTATCAAGGAACGCTATCCCGCTACCAAGGTCATCATGCTTACAGGCTTCGCCGATCTGAAGAATGCGATCGAGTCGAAAAAACTGGGGGCTGAAGATTTCGTCAGCAAGCCGTATGACCTGGTCGACCTCCTCACGACCATCGAAAGAGTTCTTACCAGCGAATAAAACCCTCCCTCTCGCGCTTCGACCACTCTGACTGGCGCAACAATGGCTCGGACGTACAATATTCTTATAGTCGACGATGAACAAAGCGTTGTCTTTCTCCTCAAAGAAGAACTGACGGAGCTGGAAAAGTACAACGTCGCGACCGCGTACGACGGCGCCGAGGCTATCAATCTCCTCCAATCCCAGCCCTTCGATGTTGTTCTCCTCGATGTGAAGATGCCCCGCGTGAGCGGGATTGAAGTGCTTAAGTACGTCCGAGAGCAGCACCCCACGACCATCGTTATCATGCTGACAAACTTTGCCGACGTCAAGACGGCGATCGAGACGATGAAGCTCGGCGCCTACGACTTTGTCAACAAACCGTACGAACGCGAGGAGCTGCTCGCCACGATCGACCGCGCGCTTGAGCTGCGGCGCCTGACGATCGACAACAAGCTCATGGAGTACGAGCTGAACCGCCAGGGGCTTGCCCGCGAATTCATCGGCAAGAGCACGGCCATCCAAGACCTCATTCGTACAGCGGAGAAAGTTGCAGACAGTACTGCCATCGTGCAGATCCAGGGACCGAGCGGAACGGGTAAAGAACTGATCGCGCATCTGATTCACACTTCGAGCCCGAGAAAAAACCGTCCCTTTGTGATCGTCAACTGCGCCTCGATACCGGATGCACTCCTCGAGAGCGAACTCTTCGGCCACGAAAAAGGCGCCTTCACCAACGCGTACGCGATGAAGCAGGGACTCGTGGAAGTCGCGAACGGAGGAACATTGTTTCTCGACGAAGTCGGCGACATCAGCCCCATGATTCAGCCCAAGCTGCTTCGTTTTCTCGAGACGGGCGAGTTCCGTCGGGTGGGAGGGAACATCGCGATGAAAGTTGACGTCAGGATCGTGTCAGCGACCAACAAGGATCTTCAGAAAGAGGTGGAAGCGGGCAGGTTCAGGGAAGATCTGCTTTACAGGCTTAACGTTGTTACCCTCCGCATCCCTCCTCTGCGGGACCGGAAAGAAGATATTCCGCTTCTCATCGATTATTTCCTCACACGGAAAGTCAAGGGGAAAGCCCAGAAACGGCTCAGCAACGATGCGCTGCAGACGTTGCTCAATTACGATTGGCCCGGCAACGTCAGGGAAATGGAGCACGTCATTGAAGGAGCGAACCTTCTTTCACGCGACGAGGTCATCACCGCCAGAGATCTCACGCTCACGGCGTCGTCGGCATTGCAGAAGGCCAATGTTGTGCAGCCGCAGCAGAGCGAAGGGGAGATTATGTCTCTCGAGTCTATGGAAAAAATGCAGATCGAGCACGCACTCAAAAGAAACAATTACAACCGCGCTAAATCTGCCGAGGTGCTTGGCATCACTCCCAAGACGCTTTATCTGAAAATCAAACGGTATAACATCGTCACCCCCGCGAAAGACTGACCCGCCGATTTTCTTCTCTCCGCACTGCAACTTTTTCTTCCTTTTTCCGAATACTATACCAGAGCCGAAATCACCCAAATAACACAACGAGGAGGTATAGTATGAGGAAGGGTCTGACATTCCATAATTTGCTCGCTATCGTGGTCGCGTCCGTTTTGCTGTTCGCCGCCGCAGTCGCGTCGCAGCCGGTGGTTTCTTCGAGCCAGTCTGTCGATTGGAAGAAAGCAGAGGCGAACTACATCTTGTGCCTGACGTCCGACAATCTAGGAGTCAAACAAAGTGCAGCTACTTTTATTGGGGAATATCAACTCAAGGGAGCCGTCGAATCACTTGTCGAGATCCTGAAGACGGACAAGACCGAAAGAGTCAGAATGTCCGCAGCGCTGGCCCTGGTCAATCTCAACGACAACCGCGCCCGGAACGCAGTTGAAGAGGCCGCGCTCTACGACGGCAGCGACAAAGTTGCCAAGTTTTGCGAATCGCTGCTGAATGCTTCGCCGAAAAAGTTCAGCGCGCTGAAGTGAGACCATAGCCCCATTCCGTTCTCTCTCCTAATGGCCAGAGCATTACTCCGAATTTGAGGAGTGAAGCTCTGGCCCTGCTTTTATGGCCCCGACTTATGATACTCTGGGCCTACTGGATAGATCGGCATCGTAGCGGAACAGAGAGTGCGGCATTGCGAGATTACGGGATTACAAGATTACAAGATTACAAGATTACAAGATTACAGTATTCCTACATTTCCCTCATCCCTCTTCCCTCATCCCTCTTCCCTCATCCCTCTTCCATTACCCCTCTTCCATTACCCCTCATCCCTCTTCCCTTCTTCCTCTGTTCCACCTTGATTGACTTTCGTCCCTTTTTTTGGTAATTTTTCAAAAGTTTTGATCTCCATGAACCCTCTTCACGATGGTAATCTCCCGCTAAAGGTTGACCGGCATGCCGAAATTTCAAGGCGTTGACTATTACAATATCGATGCTTTGCTGAGCGAAGACGAGCTGATGGTCCGCAATACCGTTCGGGAGTTCGTTGATGAACAGGTCCTTCCAATCATCGAAAAGCACAACCGAGAAAGCACGTTTCCCGCTCAGCTTGTCGGACAGATGGCCGAGCTCGGATTGTTCGGAGCTACGTTGCCGGCAAAGTACGGGTGTGCTGAGCTTAACAACGTTGCCTATGGTTTGATGATGCAGGAATTGGAACGGGGCGACAGCGGAATTCGCAGTTTCGCATCCGTTCAAAGCGGCTTGGTGATGTACCCGATCTTCACATTCGGGAGCGACGAACAAAAAGATTGCTGGCTGCCGAAACTGGCCAAAGGGGAGAAGATTGGATGTTTCGGATTGACGGAGCCCGATTTTGGTTCGAACCCGGGAGGATTGATCACGCGCGCGGAGAAGAAAGACGGCGGATTTCTGCTCAATGGGGCGAAGATGTGGATCACGAACGGGACGATTGCGGACGTGGCCGTCGTCTGGGCAAAGTTGGACGGAGAGATAAGGGGTTTTCTTGTGGAAAAAGGAACGAAGGGGTTCGATGCGCCCGAGATGCATGGGAAGCACTCCCTGCGCGCGTCGGTGACCTCTGAGCTTGTGTTTCAGGATTGCCTGATCCCCGCGGAGAACCTTCTTCCAAAGACCGGCGGGTTGAAATCGCCTCTCATGTGTTTGAGCCAGGCTCGGTACGGAATTGCGTGGGGAGCTCTCGGAGCTTCGATGGCGTGTTACGATGCGGCGCTCCAGTACGCCCTGTCCCGGAAACAATTCGACAAGCCTATTGCCGCTTTCCAGTTGACTCAGGAGAAGCTCGTCTACATGATCACCGAGATCACCAAAGGTCAGTTGCTTTGCCTCCAGCTGGGAAGGCTGAAAGATCAGAACAAGGCGCGCTTCACTCAGATTTCGATGGCGAAGAGAAACAACGTCTACCATGCCCTGGAGATTGCGCGGGTAGCCCGGGAGATTCTTGGAGCCAACGGCATTCTCGACGAATACCCCGTCATGCGCCACGCCGCAAACCTGGAGTCGGTGAAAACGTACGAAGGCACGCATGAAATGCATACGCTTATTATCGGTGAAGACATTACCGGACTTGCCGCTTTCAATTGAACGATGACCTGTGTATGTCGAATTTGTTTGTAGAAGGATGCTCTGCGCATCCTTCGTTGTTTATATTCGAGACCGTCCACAAAAGGGTGCAACATGAAAATTAAGAAAATCATCGGTGAAGCAATTACCTACGATGATGTGCTGCTTGTTCCCGGGAAGTCATCCATTCTCCCGCGCGATGCCGACGTCTCGACTCGTTTGTCGCGAACCATCCGGCTCAACATCCCGTTGATATCGGCGGCGATGGATACCGTGACGGAGGCAGAGATGGCCATCGCGTTGGCGCGTGAAGGCGGAATCGGTATCATTCACAAAAACATGACCATCTCCCGGCAGGCAGAGGAAATCGATAAGGTGAAGCGCTCTGAGAGCGGAATGATATTGGATCCAATCACGCTCACCGCCGACAAGACCGTGGGCGATGTTCTTGACCTCATGTCAAAATTCAGCATTTCGGGTATTCCGATCGTTCAGGATGAAAAACTGGTCGGTATCCTCACGAATCGTGATCTTCGCTTCCAGCCGAACCGGAAGCTCAAAGTCGCGGACGTCATGACCTCTCAGAATCTTGTCATCGCTCCCGTGGGGACGACGCTCGAAGAGGCCGAAGTGATTCTTCAGCGTCACAAGATCGAAAAGCTTCCTGTCGTCGACAAAAACGGGAGACTTCGCGGATTGATCACGTTCAAGGATATCCAGAAGAAGAAGAGGTTTCCGTACGCCTGCAAGGACAAGCATGGGCGGCTTCGTGTCGGTGGAGCTGTCGGCGTCACCGCCGACACGATTGAGCGAGTGGACGCTCTCTTGAAAGCCGGCGTCGATGTGGTGGTGATCGACACCGCGCACGGTCACTCTGAAGGAGTGCTCGGAATGATCAAGAGAGTCAAAAGCAAATTCCCTTCAGCGGAAATCATAGCAGGGAACGTGGGAACGGCAGACGCAACGCGCGACATCATTAAGGCGGGAGCCGATGCCGTGAAGGTCGGAATCGGACCGGGTTCCATCTGCACGACGCGGGTTGTGGCCGGGGTGGGCGTCCCGCAGATTACGGCGATCATGGAATGCGCAGCCGTCGCGAGGAAATATCACGTACCAATAATCGCTGATGGAGGAATCAAACAAACGGGCGATATCGCAAAAGCATTGGCAGCGGGCGCCGACTCGGTGATGATCGGGGGACTGTTCGCCGGGTTGCAGGAGAGTCCCGGAGAAAAGGTTCTTTATGAGGGCCGCACGTACAAAGTGTACCGGGGCATGGGCTCGCTCAGCGCTATGAAAGAAGGAAGCCGGGACAGATATTTTCAGGACGTCGAGGATGATGTGCAGAAGCTCGTGCCGGAAGGAATTGAAGGCCGTGTTCCGTTCAAGGGAGAACTAAGCGGAACGGTCTATCAGATGGTCGGCGGCCTTCGAGCGGCGATGGGATATTGCGGCGCTTCCTCCGTCGCGGAAATGCAGCAGAAGGCGCAGTTCGTGCGGATGAGCGACGCCGGTTTGCGCGAGAGCCATCCTCACGACGTGCACATTACGAAAGAAGCTCCGAACTATCACATCTAATCCTTTCGTAAATGTTTGATTATCCAAAAAGAGTCCGGCTGCTTCGTGGCATGTTGGAAAAAACTCGCCTCGATGGATTCGTCACGTTTTTCTCTCCTCACCTTCGCTACCTGACCGGTTATTCCGGCTCAAACGGCCTGTGTATTGTAACACAATCCGACGTTTTCTTCCTGACCGATTTTCGCTACAAAGAACAGATTCAGCAGGAGGTGACCTGTTATCGGCCGGTTGTGACGAGCGGGGACCTGATCGAAAAGGCCGCGGCGGGCAATCTTCTCCGCGGATGCAAACGTGTGGCGGTTGAGAAAGACTACCTCCCCCTGGGACAGTTTCAAGAGCTTCGTTCGAATTTTCCTAAGGTTCGTTTCGTCCCCACGGCGGAATACGTTGAGTCGTTTGCAGCGGTCAAAAATGATGCGGAAATATCACTTCTCCGGCAGGCAATTCGGATTACCGATGCCGTTCTCGCAAAAGTTCTCAAGATCATTCGGCCCGGGATATCTGAGTTGGATGTGTCTGCTGAAATTTCGTACTACCATAAGAAGCTCGGGGCCGAAAAGGATTCATTTGAGCCGATCGTCGTCAGCGGTTCTCGCGCATCGCTCCCGCACGGCAGGCCGTCATCCAAGAAGATCAAGAACGGGGAATTGGTCACGCTCGATCTGGGGTGCATATACAACGGTTACTGCAGCGATCTTACACGAACAGTCGCCGTCGGTAAAGCCGGCGCGGAAGAGCGCAAAGTTTACGACGTGGTGTTGAAGGCGCAGCAGCTTGCGATTGATTCGGCGAAGAACGGCATATCGGGGAGGGAACTCGATGGCGTGGCACGGAAGTACATCCGCTCCCGGGGATACGGGAAATATTTCGGCCATGGGTTGGGTCACGGTATCGGATTGGAGATTCACGAAGCTCCCCGCGTTTCTGCAAGGAGCCTCCATACCCTTCGCGACGGAAATGTCGTGACCGTAGAGCCCGGCGTTTATCTGCCGGGCAGGTTTGGCGTGCGCATCGAGGATGATATCGTCGTGCGAAATGGCGGATGCGAGGTATTGACGACAGCACCGAAAACGCTCATGATTCTATGAAAGTGCGTCGTTTGTAGAAAAGCAGGGTGATAAATACCTCGTTGGATGAATAGCTAATTGCCAGGCTACCGGGAACGGGAAGAGAGAATGTTGGAGTCAAAAGGAAACAGAGTTTTCTCTCTTCGCGTTCTTCCCGGGTTCGCGGTATTCTTCCTCGGCCATCTGACAATAGAATAAATAAAAGTAATATCTAATTCCGGATTATGCGAAAAGTCTTAGTCATAGCTTACTACTTCCCGCCT
>Ga0265338_10001416_pt1 | contig 39006 bp, 56 predicted proteins | sample 42126metaG_FD_193579 | JGI IMG/M metagenome (GOLD analysis project Ga0265338, IMG submission 193579) | Rhizosphere microbial communities from Carex aquatilis grown in University of Washington, Seatle, WA, United States - 4-21-26 metaG | ecosystem: Host-associated > Plants > Roots > Rhizosphere... | reverse complement strand
GTTATGAGTTATGTTTTGCCACAAGTTTTAATAGATGAGAAATATAGATAATAATGAAAACTACAGAAACAATTTGCTTAAAGTGCTTAAATAAATTTAGCCATCCATTGGCAACAAAAAGGAAATTTTGTTCTGCTCAATGTGCTGATAATTTATTTAAAGTTGCCGCACATATTTGTTTGAACTGTGGAATTTGTTTTAAAAAAAAGAGTAAGACTCTTGGTAAATATTGTTCACAAGCTTGTTATTTTTCTCACAAACAAGATATTTCCCCTAAGAATAAATGTTTACAATGTGGCACCGAATTTAAGATTCTTAAAAAGAAGAAAAATTATTGCTCATTAAAGTGCAAAGAACTTTCTTATCCCGCTCACATTACTATTAATTGTAAAAAATGTGGTATTGAGTTCGCATCAACCATATCACGTAATAGTACTAGATGCTCTCAGAAGTGCGGTGGATTGTTAAAAGAAACAGATCAACAAGCGTTTGAATCACTTAAAAAACGCTATGCAAAAAAAGTTATTAAACAAGGAGATAACAAATGTTGGTCTTGGAAGGGATGGACAAGAAAAGGATATGGTGGGATATCCTATAAAGATAAAGAACTTGGTGCTCATAGAGCAAGTTATATTATTCACATCGGAGAAATACCTGATGGTATGCATGTATTACACAATTGTCCTGGCGGCGATAATAGAATTTGTTCGAACCCCAAACATTTATGGATCGGTACTAACGATGATAATGTTGCCGATATGGTTGCTAAAGGTAGAAATATAAAAGGAGAAAGTCATTATCTTCACAAATTAACTGCGCAACAGATTGTAGAAATAAAACAATTACTTTATATGGGTATTAAACACAAAGAAATAGCTAAAAAATTTGACATAAATCGATCAACTGTTGGATCAATCAAGAATAAGAAAAGTTGGAAAAGCGTTTCTAATCCCGATATAGATTCAATAATTAAAAATATGAAGCAATTGCATAAAGGTGGCAAAGAGCTTCCATTTGCTAAATTAACAGATGAAAAAGTTATAGAGATAAAAAAACTTGCTAAGTCGGGATTATCAACCATAGAGTTGATGGGACTATATAATATAAGCAAGAGTGCCATCAATAAAATAAAACGTGGAGAAACTTGGAAACACGTAAAACTTGAAAATTAATAGGTATTATTAACCGTTAAACCTGATAGGGAGAAAGACTATTATGGAATTCAATACATTACTCACAATCGAACAATTAACCAAGGAATATAGATTCCCTAATGCAAAAAAAAGGAATGGTGAATGGTCAATTAAGGCTGAGGAATTATACCGTTTGCAATGCATTATAAAAACGCATACAGAACTTGCAAAACCACTTATAGATGACTTGAGGGAATTGTCTCAATATGAGTCTTCAACTGATGGAAGCTTCCTGTATAGCAAGATTTTACGCAAGGGTTCTGTGGATTATACCAAGGTTCCTGAACTTGAAGGTGTTGACCTTGAATCATATAGAAAGTCAGAAGTTGAATCATGGAAATTAACTAAAGTTTAGGGATAAATAAAAATGAAATTCTATATAATGCCAAATAAGACGTTTAATGATTTAACTAAGGAAGAATCTGTTGGTATAACATTCTTCCTTAGTTGGATACTATTTAATCTGATTACCCGTTAACGAATTTATATGCCAAATCATCCAATTCTTTTGAGGCTCGTTCTTCCACTAGGATAGCTAGATCTCCGGGCCTTTTCCCTTTATTCTCTTTTATAATTTCTTTCATGGCGTTTCCTCTAACTTCAGCAGCTTGTGAAATTATTCTCATATTATTTATGATCTGGCGTTTTCCATGTTCGGTTTGCATTAATGTTGGTACTGTTGCGAGAAAAGCACTTAAATCTGAATCGGTAATACGGGCCCCAAAAAGATCTTTTGCTCCGCGAATAAACGAGTTTGATAGCTTTTCAAACTCTTCAGTATCTGTATAGACTGATTTTATACCAGACTCTACTAGTGAGGCAATTGGACTAATCATTGCTCCTATTCCTGCACCTACAATAGCGGCAGGAGCTGCCCCTATTCCACCAGCCAAACTTCCGACAGCTGCTCCTATAGCTCCTCCACCAGCTGCCCCAGAGGAAATAGAAACATCTTTTTGTATATCTTTAACGAATTTATACAATGCGGCCGGTGGTAGTTTTTTGTTTTCTATTAACTTTTCCATTTTATCCAGCGTTTGCACAGTTTCTTGACCAGTTCTTTGTGACTTTAAAGTTTCATAGTAATATTCTTTAGTTTCTTTTTGAGTAGCAGCTTCCTCTTTTTTTTGTTCTTTTAAGGCAATTTTTTTCTCTTCATATTGCCTTTTTTGATCTTCTGCTCGTTTTTTCATTGCTAACTTAGTAAGCTCAGTGGCTTGTTGAGCATTTAGACCAGTTAAATCTATTGCTTGACCATTATTAGAACTAGATCTTTCTGTAGACTCATTATTAAGTCCCGTTGGTAATCCACCTTGTTGCTGACCACCCTGATCGCCAAATAATTGGCTTAAAGCTTGGGCATAAGGCTTATTTTGTAGTGCCTTAACTTTTGCTTCCAACATGGAACTTATACCCTGTTGAATTCCACCACCAAGTTGTTGGCCTAACAAGTCCCATTTGGATGTAGGTTGATTATTAAAATATACTGCCATTACCTATCTCCTTAAAAAAAGTTTTGCATTCCCATAGGAAAAGCGGATGTTGCTCTATATAAACTTCTTGCATTAAACCCTGGAGCTTGTTGTGAAAATCCTGGGGAATATGGCTGAGTAGATCCACCCATATTTGACACAGGAGCTCCACCACCCATTGAACCACCAGTAGATGATTGAGTTTTATTACCACCTCCAAACATAGACAATAATGAACTTAACATTGACATAGGATTTCCTCCACCCATAGCAGCACTTCCCAATGCTTGTCCTGCGCCACCTGCTAAATAATTCAATAATCCAGGCTGCGCAGCATGCTGTATAGTATCCCATGGTGATTGTTGTCCTTGTTGGAAAGCCTGCAATAAGTTCTGGAATTTTTGTAGATTAAACTGTTGTTCTTGGCCGTATAAGTTCTCACCAAGGTTTTCCAAAGCTCCACCAAGTTGCTGTCCTAAGGCTGAAGAATTACCCACTCCAGCACCCTGAAATCCTTGTAGACGTTCTAATAGTCCAGGAACTGTGTTGGTCTGAAATTCGCGCATAATTCTTGGTCGGACTTTATTAAAGTCCATAGAAGTATTCTGTATACCCTGAAGTCCTAACTGACCTGCCGCAGCCTGCTGTTGCATTTGTTGGGGATTGAACCTATTAACTTGTTCAGTCCTGCCTGATGATCCTGTAAAAATATTAGCCATAATTTTCCTTAAGTTTGAAGATACTCTAGTACCACATAACAAATAGTATACGCACTATAATCAGCTGCCGTTGTTATATTTACATTAGTTCCATCAACGTACAACTCTATATTGTCATTAACCGAAACTGTACTCGAATAAGGTATCGGTATATATGAGAACGTTGAAACAGGATTAGTAGCAGTTGCATAAATTCTTGTAAACGATGTGGACGTTGTACACGGTATCTTGTGCGCGACTGATTTTGTACCTGTATTGGGAAGTGCGCCAAAATTGATTACAAGCCTACGTTCTGGTCTATAGACGGACGATGATGATGGATTATCAGTCGTGTTGGCTGTCGTTTGAAACCATGAAGATCCATCCACGAATTCCTGTATGTCATAGATAGCAGAACCTTTAAGATTTGCAGCGGTAGAAAGTCTATTGAGGTTCTGATACAACCTTATCAATAACTCTTTAAGCTGTTCTGATTCATCCTTAAGCGATTGAATCTGGCTGGTATCCCATACATCCGTCGTTGGTACATATACGCCAAAATCTTGACCTGTAGCCATTAGAGACCCTTTATTACGCCACTCATCGTATTTAAAACTATCGCTTCCACTTCAAACTCTTCCAGTGCTGACGCTGCTGAAAGCATCTGAGCATCATCAAGCATTATGCGAATCTGTACGCAGTTACCTTGACCTTGAAAATACACAGGATGCCAAAGACGTTCAGATCCATCAGTATCAAATCCCGGATAGGGGAAGGTATCCAATGTGCTGGTTCCTATAAGTGCATTAGTTCCACCAGGACCACTATCATCAACAAATTTCTTATTACTGTCGTCAGGATTGTAATACACCATGATATTACCGGCAACCGTTGTCTCTACTGCAAACACGATCTTTGCTAGGTAAACACCATATCCTTTTTCAAGGTACGGGTTCCATTGCTTTGAGATAATATCTATCTGTGAAACACGAGCAAGCGTTCCTGCGCCGGCATAGGTTCCTGAAAGATATGGAGTGTCAACAATGAATGTATTGGCTGTGCTTGCAGGGGTGCTATCGGGAGATGACCATACTTTAAATATACCGTCTGAAGCAGGATCGATTGTTATACCTACGGCATTTTCCAATAATATGTAATCATCTTGAGCCAAGTTATGATTTATAACAGTGAACGTCCAAATATTTCCAACATTGGTCATGTTAGTTACTTGCATATTGCCAGCATTACGAGGGACGTCTGGTTCTAGGATACATACAAATCCTTGTTGGTTGCCAAATATGACTTGGCGAAGCTGTGCAGGTTCTACGTTTGAATCCCATGCAAATGAAGCCTCCTCCCAAGGGAATGTTGCATTCTCCCACAATAGATCTGATTGTTGCTCAAAGTATCCATAACAGGTTATGCAGTCATCATTGAATGACCATGTTTGATTCTCATAGTTGTAGACCATTATCTTATCGGTAAAGTTGGATGTAGATGGTGCATCGGCATCAGTGAATGACCATACGACAAGTTCTGGCTGATAGACACGGATACCCCATATTCGTTTATAGGCATTATTTTTAACCTTAAACTGGAATACTTCATCAGGTATCTTTTGGTCAATACGTTCTACGTTTGCACCAGAACAGGCATGAACGCCCGTCTTTCCTATGCCAAGAACAGCCTTATCGAATGGAACTGTAGAGAATGTTCCTACGGCCCCAAGCTCAGTGTTAATCTTTTGCCATCTGAATGGTAGAACTTGGTTGGCAGTATACGCCAATTCCCACGTGCTTGCCTCAAAGTACACGATAAGACGATCCTTGATGAACTCTGCTCCAATGATAGCTTCCTTGGTAGCAGCATCAACAAACCCACCACCTATAGGGTTATAAGTTCCAACAGCTACTATAGGCTGACCATAGATAGTCCATGCTCCTATTGAGAATGGATCCTGATAAGCAGAGAATCTACATCTGTTTACATAGGTTGCAGTTTCATAGGGGCTAAGCGATGTTTCCTCAGTGGTATTGAGCATGATTAAATGCCCTTGAAACGGAAGAATAATAAGAGCATTAACAATAGAATTGAGATTACTATTAATGAATGGCTCAAAGATTGTCCAGTCTGATCCATTCCAATACCATATAGGGTCCACATTGTTGGTAACAAATAGAATGTTGTCTTGGGCAGCAGCGCCACGCCAATTAGTAGTCCAAAAATAATCAAGGTTAGTTCCAGTAAACTTTGGTGTTGTTCCTGAACCATTCAACCATTTCCATGCAGATCCTGTATAGGTATAGGGATTTTGCATATCGAAAGCTACAGCAGGCTGGTTGTTGATAGGTCCATTCTCATAGATCGATAAACCCATAACCGGCTGAGAAGGATAGGCATATACTACAAGTCCTGCGTTTGCACCTGTTGCAACAATATTGATAACTCTCGTGGTGATATCGAACGTTCCTGATCCTACCGTTGCCAGCAACGCTCCGCTTGAAGCCTTGATAGTATACGTAGCAGTTCCGACGGTGAATTGTTGGCCTATTGCATAGGTGAAGGTATTGGCAAGCGTTGTACTTAAATTGCCAGACCCGTCAGTCGTTCCAACTTGTATTCTCAGTCGAGAATTATTGGGCACTGCTGGGTTGCCAGTCCAGAACGAACCGAATCGTTTCTTGATACGACCACGAAAGACAAACGCATTATTCATTTGGGAGAAGGCATCTTCCGGCAGTAAAAAACGCTTCAAATCTTGCTGGAGACCCGTCTTGAATGGCGCTATAAGAAAACGATCGTATGCCATGTTTTTCCTTATGGAGGGGTTCCAATAGCAACAAAGTAATAATTTGCTGTTGCAAGAACTCCATTGACCCATGAATATGCTATATAACTTGTATCTGGTGTTGCTCCTGGATTTATTGCTATTACCGTTAGAACTGCTGAAGTTACTTTTGCTGTTGCTATCACAACGGGCTTAGTACCACTTTTGTATGGTTTAATGAACATATTAGTACCAGTACCTAAGGAAGTATTCGCAATTCCCGTATTAACTAATAAACCATTGGGTAAATAGAAATAACCTATACTATTTGCATCCAAATTAGAAAAAGTTATAGGATAATCAATTGCAATACCATCCTTATGGATATAGATTTCATTCTTTGTACTAGTAGCATTAACCTTTGCATAGATGCCGTCATTAGTACCACCAAATGTTGGAAGGCTTGCAGTCTGATCGGGCAATGTAACCTTGTTATGGAATCCTGCGTTACCTGAAGCGAATGAAGCATGGTCTATGCCAATCAATTGGTCGATTCCTGCAAAGTTCTGAAATATCAATGGTTGTGACTGGGATATCTGGTCAGTCGCTTGCGGGATCGCATTATTGTACGGGATTGCCATTAACTATCCTTCTTTTTTGAGCTGTCTTTATCAATGAATATGTACATAAAGTATAGGAATGATAAAACAATGCAAAACAGAACGGTGCCTATCGTGATTGTTTCATAGCGAGATAAAATATTCATACAATTCCTTTAGTAAAAGCCCCAACCACCCCAGTTACCAGACGCAATGCTCTGTGCAACATAGATAGTTTGTGATCTTTGGTTAGCCGCTTGAATCAAGGTTCTACGTTCTACAAGTGATTCTTGCTTTTCATACTCTGGCATGATTTGCTGAACTGCGTCCATATCCCTACGATCTTCCAATACCTTTTTTGCAGCACCATAAGCTATATATTGCCACCATTGGTTAACCATAGGGTTATCAGAAGTATCCATAAACTGTGTAGGTAATAGATCAACCTCAAAGTTAATCTGATAAGGTTGGTCAGGTATAGGTCTCAAGATAAACGTATTATCATAAAAGCATAGCGTCTGAGGTCGTGCTGCAACATACGGCAATACTTGTGCATTGACCGGATTGCCAGTGCCAGGCGCAACCGCAAACTGAAACGCATACGCACCAGTCACATAATTAATAGTACCCACAATCGTGTTGAGGGGTGGTGGTATAATAAGATTACCAAGCCCATCATCGACCACTGAGGTGCCTGTATTTGCTGTAGTAACGCTATCAAACAGAATGCTATTTTGCGTTATTGGGCTATATTGCAACGTTCCACTAAAGAACGTATTTACACCATCGCCTTGGCCTATTTGCTGTAACGCTCTCACTTGAGGGTACATGTTGAACAGTTCTTGGCGGGATTGGGTATAGTATGCCTGATAACCACCAATATACACGGGCATGTAAACCGCATTGTACTTATTGATAAATCCATAAAACTGATTGGTAACATCGGTAGGATTAATGCTATAGGTATCAACGAACGGTTCACAGACCCAGGTAAATGTTTCACGAAGGTTCCATTGCCGCAGGTGCATAGGCATATCATAGATATAGAACGTATTTACATACTGTTGGATATCGCTGTCAGACAACTGTGACCCGGTAGGAGCATAGGTAAGCTTCCTGACCTTGGTCATGATTTGTTGCAGATTAGAAACTGCTTGCGTTACCGGCATACTGGTTCCTTTCTATACGCCTTGCTGTGGCCCTGAAAGATTATGTACCAATCCTTGAAAATTCAATGATACATCACCAACGGGTATGGTTTGCGCGCATATATCTGATTTTGGGTTAGGAGATACAGGAATCGCAAACGCTGTAAACATTGTGGTATCAATATCAATCAAAAAATTGTACTGGTCAACGACTGTTATAACTCCTTGCAAATCACTAACGCCTTGCATGCCGCATGCTGGTGGAACATACAGTTTAACTACCATCTGGTTTACATAATTATGAGGTGTTTGCGTGGTTACTTGTGCAGGGTTTGCATTCGTAATAGCAGCTATAAGATTAATGTAAGGACCAAATCTAGGGTTGGGCTGTAGAATGCATTTATAAGAAGCAAACGTCATTGTTATTACCTTCTACCAACAGTTCCTACATTAGTACCTATAACATCGGGAGCCATTTGTTGTTGTTGTTTTAAACGGAATTCCTCGTCTCTTGGATCGAATGAATCAGTATATTCAAACGTGCAACGTTTTATCATTCTTCGTGTTGCGGTATGGGTTGCAAGATTGTTTTCATCAACAGCCCAGCCGCGAACAGGATATTCACAGTGATGTCTAAGATGTCGTGCAACTCCTAAAGGAATCGTATATTCTTTTCCGTCACGGAGTTTGTACATTGCCAAAGGATCGCCTTTGTATGCCAGGTAAGGGAAGGTAAACTCACCGCCTGGTGTTTCAAAGTTACGGAAGATACCTTTTACTGGTTTTGATTCTTCCTTTCTATCGCGCGCTATTCGTGCTGCAAGCTCAGCCTTTCTATCATCGTCCATACCGAACGTATTCTTTTCGGTGATGATGCCGCTACAGCCTGTGTACTGTTCTTGATAGCTTTGTCGTGTTTCAAATTTAGCTTCTTTACCATCAACAACCTTGGCTTTCTTTTTAGCCATTTGTTGTTCGGTTTCTCTTTTTTGTGAAGCTGTCTCTTGTTCTAGGTTAGTTATTAGTTCTGACATAAATTCCTTTCTTAAAGGGGAAGAAGCTACGGTAAAACTCCTTCCCCCACTATATATATCGTCTACTGAATAATCAAACTGCCAGTTGAATCATTCTGGAATGAAACACCTGCGCGCCAATAGATTACGTCATTATTAATACCAGCAGGTCCTGCGGCAGCAGCTGATGCTCCACCAGGGAACTGAATACCAATATATGCAGTATTTAATGTCGCATCGCTGAATTCATACAACGGTGGCGATTGAACAAGTGCCACAGCAGTATCTTCACCAACAGGCAATACCTGAGGCAATGTTACAGCTTTAGTGAAACTTGGCCATGCAAACGCTGTGAATGCAGTAGTATCGATGTTAACTGTAAACGTAAACTGACTTACAGCTACAATCGATCCAACCAACTGATCAATTTGAACCATACCAAAAGACTTATTAACACGGAACGTTACTTCTTGTCCTACAACATAGTTATGTTGAACTGAAGTTGTAACAACCGCTTGAGCAGCCTGTGATATGTTAACAACAAGACGTCGTGCTGGATACCACGGCGATAGTGGATTAACAATCGAATAGAATCCACCTGTTGAAGCAGGAAGCGCACTAGCAAATGCCACCGCTGAGGTGAAACTTGTACTAGGCGTAAACGCACCAACTTGGACATCATATCCATTAACACTCATCTGGTTAGTACCATAAATACGCACAACGCTTCCAACAGATATACCAGTCGTGCTGGCAACTGTATAAACAGGAGTCGCAGCATTAGAGCTCGATGTTATCGCTGAAGGAGTGCTGTACTGAGGACCATACCCGTTAATGAGTGTGAATCCATTAGTGGTATTGTATTGCTGAAGGTTTGCCGCAGCAGCTGCGTTAGACTTCCAATAAGAAATACCAGCACCAGCAGGGAACCCACTCTGCCAATACCATCCAACTGGTACGGCAGTAGTTTGAGATGCCGCTGATTGAGTAATATTCCAAATCTGCAACCAATCAACACCTGAAGCAAGCTTGATCGTTGTAGATTTACCATTACTTGTGAAATACCCTTGTGATTGGGTTTGTGTCATGTCTGCCATTGTCTATCCTTTCTTACGCTATAGTAGCGCGTAGCAGAACGATCCATGCGTCATAAAGTACGCGGGACACTTCTGCGAATTTAACAGCAGCAGTTGAGTTCAAGGCTTCAGGACCACTAAATATAGGTGGTCGATAGATGAACTGAGCACTATACTGATCCTGCTCAATACATCCGTAAGAGTGCAGACCAACAAAGATGTTGTTATACACGTCATTACCATTAGCCGAAGCGTTAGGTATCACTGATCCTTTAGATGAAATAAAGAATCTACCATTAGATACTGCTCCAACTTCAGAACTATTTACGTTAGCCTGAGATGGATAGTTATTGGTACTAATGAATGTGTCAACATTTTGCAATGATGAGAACATATTAGTATGCGCATACACAAGATAAGAAGGACGAGTAGGACTTGTCCCAAATTTATCTTGAGCTTCAACAACATCCATAATGGTATACGCATCATTACCCAAAAGGGCCTGAACAGTCGTATTGACATCAGGGAGCGTTATTTCTGTAGGGCTGTCCGAAAAACTATTACTTGTGGACTTACGGTCTTTTTTTGATATATTTGGTGTATGGAAAAAAGAATTGAACCAAGTGAATATGCTTATTTTGCTGGATATCTTGATGGCGATGGATGTTTTTATATAGGAAAATATTCCTCCAAAAAACGCATGCGACAAAGATATGTAGTAAGCATAGTTATTTCTTCTGTTAATAAACATACACTTGATAGATTTAAAGAAGTTTTTGGTGGTAGTGTAAGGCTCGTTAAAGCTGCGCATGATAACAACAAATCTCTTTATCAATTTATTACAAGAAAAAATGATAGCGTTTTGATTTGTAAAAATATCATGCCATTTCTTGTTGAAAAAAGAGATGAATGTGCTCTTGCCTTGAAATTTGCTCAAACAAATGATGTTCATGAAAAAGAAATCATGATTAATCAAATGAGGTCTCTTAAAGATACCGCCAATCTTGTTTCTAAGCATCACAAAAGTGAGTTTCAAATTTTTAGAAACACAATTAATCCTTCTGAAAATGATTTTGCTTATCTTTCTGGATTTATAGACGCCGAATGCTGTCTTAATGTTAATAAATATAAACCTAGGGAAAAACCAAATTACACCTACAAAATTAGTTTGTTGGTTAATAATTCTAAAGCACCAGTTTTTAAATGGCTTCTTGAAAGATTTGGTGGTCATACAAACTTTATAGACCGAAGAAATCTTAGAAGAAGAAATCAACTTGCTTGGAGATTGAGCGGTAGAGCTCTTTCCAAAATACTGCACAAAATACATCCGTTTCTTAGACATAAGAAACCGGTCTGTGAAGAGCTTATTAAATTCTATGCAACAACTCTTACTAATGGTGGAGCTAGACACACAGAGATTTTTAGATCTCACTATGCCGAGGTCCTTAAAACTAGAGAAGATATTGTTGCTAAAATTCATTCTTTAAACCTTAAAGGTAATAAAACCGTAAGCGGGTAGTCATTTCTGCTACCTCTCATGGTTATCCCATGAGACTCGACTATCGCATCCTCTTTCGAGGTCTCTGAATTTAGTCTGTCAGCCTGCACGGATTTCTCCTGCTTGGCCCTTGTTGCCGGTTAGCTAAAAGCCACTTCGGGTTTCAAGTCAATTATCAAAGATTTTACAACGGCAACATCTTTACCGTTGACTCCGTTTACGCAATTTATAAAGCCGGCAGTCGCTACAAGAACGTCTCTTGTTAATTGATCTTCCGCCTCTCTCATTGCTTGACCGAGTAATTTTACAGCCTCGTTCAATGGCCTATCCTGTGCCTGAAGCGTGACCTGCTCGTTGATCGTTCTGTTACTTTATGACCCTTAGGGGCGGGCAATCATTTCTGTTGCCTCTCTATGTTTCCATAGAGCTCGGTACTATCGCATCCTCTTTTATGAGGCCACAGGGTTTAGTCTCTCGACCTGCACGCTTTCGCTGCTTGGCCCTTGTTATCCTTGCCATTACGCATTAGGAACTTCAAGTCAATTACCCATGGTTTAGCGTGGACATCACTCTATCCACGTGCGTAGCATAAAAGCTCATTTGAGCATCTATCATTCTATTACTTCTTAACCCTGCTACTGGGCGGACGGTCATTTCTGCACGTCTCTCTGCATTACTGCAAAGTCTAGAACATCGCATAGTCTTTCAACTTCTTTCCGCTTGTTCGTTCACGCTGCACACCATATGGTTGCTTGCGCCTTGTTATCCATGCCATTACGCATTAGGAACTCCAAGTCCATAAGGAAAGATTTAATGTGGACATAGACTCTATCCACAGCTGTTAGGTTTTGGCTTGGTCCTGTTACGCCGGTATTCCCTAAAGGAACCACGGGTGGAACAAGTTTGGTGTACCTACGCAATCTTAGCGTGGTACCACCTGATGCTGGCATACGGTAATAATCCGCTGCAAGCTTCATGATTAAGTTCGGCTGCTTCCACGGCAACAGACGCATATTAAATGTCGCCTGTAAGGGAGCCGGACATTCTGTTACTTTATAACCTCAGATGAGGCGGGTAGATCTTCTCAGCCTACCTCTCATAATTTCTTATGAGTTCAGAGTACCGCATGATCTTTCGATCTCTTCCCGCTTACTGCGTTCAAGCTGCACGGATTTCTCCTGCTTGCTCCTTGTTGTCTTCGGCGCCACCCGGTCAGAGTTTCAAGACTATCAGGGAAGATTTTACGAGCCCACCTATCTAGAAAGGCTACTTGTAGTTGTAATTGACACGTTATATCCTTAAAATAGGATTAAACATTTTCCTCGAGATGGCGATTCTCTGTACAATTACGCCCGTGCTTGCGAAGCACAATACGCGATAGGTGGAGAAGCGAACTCCGATACGCTTTATTAATGGTTTAACAAAAAATAGAGGCTGATGCAATGATTGGTGAAAAAATCGGCAAATGGTTGGTTATAGAGAGAGTTTATAACGGAAAACATGGAACTTATTATGATTGCAGGTGTGATTGTGGCGACATATACCAAATTCGTGGTGATATATTAAAAAATAAAAGATCGAAACAATGCAAGAATTGCCGACAAAAAGAAATTGATATAGTAGAAAACTCAATCATCGGTAAAAAAATAGGGAAATGGACCGTCGGTAAAAGAATAAACTTTGATGGTCAATCAAAGTTATTTGAATGTCAGTGTGATTGTGGAAGAATCCATTCAGTTCAGGGATCTAGACTTTTCAAAGGAAAGGCTAATGGATGTAAGGATTGTTTAAATCTTATTCATGGAATGGATAAAACTCCTACAAAATATACATGGAGAACTATGATTGCTCGATGCACTAATCAAAAAAATCATAACTACAAATACTATGGTGCAAAAGGTGTAACCGTTTGTGAAAGATGGGGAACATTTAAAAACTTCTTGGATGACATGGGAGTAAAACCAGAAGGATTACAATTAGATAGAATTGATCCATATGGTAATTATGAACCATCTAATTGCAGGTGGGTGACATCAAAAGAAAACAATAACAACAAACGTAAACATAAGATTAAATAAAACAATGCCAGGCAAGAGTGTCACCTGGCATTGCAAAAAAAAGGAGTGTAGTGAACGACTTCTATCTTTTAATAAGGCTTTCAACCTCAGCACGAATCTTTTCGTCCATGTTTGAAGAATAGCGTTTAGCAAAGTCATTGGCTTGGGACAGTGGGGTTGTGCCTGTCTGAGGTGACATGGTACCTGCTGCCCGAGGCTGCTTGAGATTGCGTTGCATGGTAGCTTTTTCTTCCTCGTACTGTGGAGTACTTGCTTCGTAGATATTCAGATCTTTTATCAGTCGGTATGCTGCTGATAGCTTAGTGTAAGGGTCAGGTTGATCTGCAAGTGATTGGGCAACCTCTGGATATCGTTCCTTGAGGGTGTTTATGGTGTCATTATTGACCACGGTATCAAAGTCATTGTATTTGGTTTTGAGCATGGTTTCAGTGGTTAGTTCTCGTTGTTGGCGTTGATAGTCTGCAAGTTTCTTTTCAAAGTTCTTTGCAATCTTTTTGAGGACTTTGCCTTCGACAAGATCATCGTCGCCAAAGTTAAACTCAGGCTCGGGCTCTGGCATAGTTGGTTTGTTACGCTGTTCAATTTCAGCCATGCGCCGAGCCAGGTCATTTCGCTCACGTTCGAGCCGCTCTGTCTTCTCGCGCAGTTCTTTAAAGTTGCGTTCTGCCGATGTATCTTTTTTGGCTGGTTTTTCTTCAACTGCTGCTTCTTGGGGGGCTTCAAGTTGATCAACCAACTCTTGTGAATTTTGATCTACTACCTGTTCTTCTTGTGTGAGTTCTTCGTTCATGCATTTCCTTTTATCATTTCATCGTATTGAGCATCAAACGTCTGTGCCAATCTTAGCAAGGTCCCATCAGAAAAATCTATGACCATCCTAACAAGTTCTCCATACTCAGGATCGAGCACGAGCTTATGCCGTTCTTCAAGAAGGATATAGACATCCAATTTTGAAGGCAAGCTCCATAGAAACTCTATTGATCCATCATTGTGCACTCTGAATGCGTCTTGGTTATAATCAGGAGTAGGGCAACTCCTACGACCAATAAATAGCTTATCGGTAGTATTATGAGCCAATGCTCCCATAGATTTATAACGAACCTCAATAAAGCACACATCAGTATGAAGCTTCTCGAAAGCATCAACAGCTTCATCCCATACTCTAGATAGGTATCCCTTGGCAACTCCTTCAGTGACTCCATCAGCCTGACCATACAGTATATTCTTACTCAGTTCATTAATAGAGATAGGCCTGGTCTCAACCAATTCCTTTGCCTGAAAATCAAGCGCTATCTCTCCTAGTTTTTTACGACTCTTTTTCTTTTCGATCATGATTACTTACGTTTTTTAGATTTAGGCTTAACTTTTTCGCCTGCTTTACGCGCCTCACTCAATCCTATCGCAATCGCCTGAGAGCGGCTTTTCACGAGTGGACCTTTCTTAGACCCGCTGTGGAGGGCGTTTTCAGAATACTCCTTCATTACTTTAGCTACCTTACCTTCTTTCTTTACTTTTTTCACCATCTTTTTGACGGCTTTGCCAGCCTTCTTACCGGCTTTGTGCATTTTCTTGGAGACTTTCTTCTTTTTCATCATGGTCCTTTCCTGAATTATACTTTGCATAATTTGCTTTTCTGGTGTCGCCTGTCTTGGCTTCTCGGAGTGGAGCTCGAGGCAATTCCATCCAATGAGTTATATCATTCAAATCTCTGGGGCGCAATTGGATCATGTGGATATGCTCAGCTGGAAATGCTGCGCATACAAACTGGTTGAGCTGGGGTTCAAATTGAACGATACAGATATGGGTTTTCCAATAGGCAAGAAATGGCCTATCTATTGGCAGGATATTTATTTTCTTATAAACGATGGTCCATAGGGTCATCTACTTCCTTCGCTTTTTAGATGGTAGTTTAGCACCCTCATAGTACTATCTACAAGCGAAAAGGTCCATGGAAGTATGGTGGTATTTCCATGGACCCTTTAAGAAAAAGTAAGCTAACTTCTTACAAGCGACGAAGTCTCTTTTTTGAGCTGTTCTTCAGTACGCTTCATATCATTGGCAGTAGCTATATTAGCAGGAACTCCCATGATTTTGAAGGCTATTTTCTCAGCTTTTTTATCTTGTGGCATGCATGGCATAGTTTATCCTCTATTAGGAAGACCAACCTTATGGATACCTTTTTTGTCACGCATCATTTGGCGATCAGCTGCTTTCAATCCATTAGGATATTCTTCAAGCTCATGGTGTGGATTTTTAGGCCATTCTTTCATGACAACATGTTGCGGAAGGTTGGCAAATTGCCCTCGTCCATCAAGCATATTTTCATCATAGCGACCCATATCAGAACCTGTTACATCGCGTTTCGTGCCCATGCCTGCGCCATCATAATCATACGCTTTATTATCATAACCACGCATCTCTGAATGAGCTTCGCGTTCATGACCCATACGCTTTGAACTGTGGTGCTTTTTGTGTTTAGGCATTGTGTGCCCTTCCGTAGATACTGCCTCCCATAGAGCTAGCTATGAGTGCAACGTTTATTAATACCGTCTAGCTACATGGGTAGGATATAATGATTTATACTACCGATCAACTAGTTAGTGATTCTCAATAAAAGATAAAATTGACAGTATTGTTAATATTGCGAGGCATACGTTTGCAAATGAAGGCATATCCATATTATTCCTTAATAGCTAAAGGGTGTTCAGGCCAGAAATATGTTATAAAACAGCGTTCACATTTATAACCTTCATACTTTTTGGTCTTAAACATATGAAAGCTAGCACCAGTCTTTCCACAATCGCATGTATATTCTGAAGGATATGGATATTCTTGTGCCCATTCCGATTTAAATGATACTTCCGTCATTCTTTTTCTCCTTCTGAAAAATGGACCCGTCTATTTTTTTTTAATCTTACATAGTTTTGTAATAAAAGCAGCTCAGTTTTTGCAGCTTCAGCAGATTCCAACTGTGCATCAGTATTACTAATCCCGTCATACACCAAATAAACTCCACCAGAAGCCGACGAAATAATCGAAAGTAGATTCTCTAATGACGTAAATCCATCCATGCAGCTACCTGTTGCCCATGACTTAACCAACAATGCCGCCTGTAAGCAAGAAATGCCTATACAGACACCGCCTGATACAATCTTAGCCCTAGACATTGGAGTAAGTTTTAAAGCCTTGCTATCACGATCCTTGTTGGTTTCTTCAGCAGCTCTTAACATGGTAATGAGTGATCTATAAGTATCCTCATGTTCACCATTGATCCTGAGATATATTCTTATATCTTCTCGTAGGTGTTTAAGTTCATTTATATTACGCCATGACAGAGGACTATCGCCATTCTGTTGTGCGCTATGCATTCTACGAACAATCGTAGTTTCTGGGTTGTAAACCGGAAGATCCATAGCAGAAATATCGAATAAAAAGGCCAACATAATCAGCCCTTTCATCAGATGCCCATTGGTGGTTGTTTTTCAGGGGTCATTTGTTGCTGTGGTGGTTGTTTTGCAGGGTTGTTTGCAGTTGCTATAACTTCTTGGGTCTTCATTGAATTTTCAGTCTTCAATTCAGCCTCTTCTGCTTTTAGAGCTTGCGACATCTGAATCAATTTGTGAATATCCTCAAGATCTAATGTATCTAGCTCACGCACACCTTTTATGAGATCTAACATTCCAGAATATCTATCTTTAACAGCAGCAGCTTGTTTTTCAGAAGCCATTGCTTCATTCTCTTGAACACGTGATACACGTTCAATACCAAGCCCTCGGTCGGCAGCCGCGCGTGCCTTAGCCAGTTCTGCCTGAGCTGCCTGCAATTCCATCTGTTGCTGCATTTGCTGTTGTTGAGCTTGTTGTTGAGCTTGTTGCTGCTCTTGCATTTGCTTAACAACCTTCGATTTATTCTGAATATTTGCAGCATCAATTAGAATATCATCACTGATATTAACCCCTGCATTACGCATTTCGAGCAATTGTGCGTATTGCATCTGTTTCTGTGTCGTTGTATTGAGGCCTTCTTCTATGGCAATGCCATACTTCCCGAATACTTTGTTATAGAACTCTGGAGCTGGTTCTTCGCCAAGAATACGTTTAAGCTTGCCGGGCGTGAACTTGCGCATGATTACCTTCATCTTAAGTTCACCAAGTAGTTTCATGGCAAGATCTGCCTGATCGAATAATCTTTGAAGGATAGTTAGGCCGGCACCCTGCTTGAGCATCGATCGGATACCTGGAATGTCATCAGCTGCCGCGCCTAACAACTCTTCTGATACTCCTGATATCTGTTGTATCTCATCAGCGAGCATGCGTGATATTTCTATCATGTTCGATGGAACATCCGCAGGCTGAATACGCTGAACGTCTGCAAGTTGCGAATTCTTCTTGAGCCACAAAACCTTACCCTGACCTGTAAAGAAAGCATCCTGAGGATTGATGAAGGACCCCTCTTTAGCTATCCAGCCAGAATTGACCTGTGATTCAAGGATATCCAATTGAATAATCTTTTGTCGATTATATAAGTATTGAGCATCCCTTAAATTTCTGACCACACCTTGTATACGCCATGGAAAGTATGGAACTTCGGGCATATAATATCCAAGCACGGGAACGAACGGATATTCATCGATACCTAAAGGATTAGGACCTTCCCAAAGTACATGATCATTAACAGATATTGCAAGCCGTGTTGTTGGAATCGTGCTTTCCATAACCGTGACTCGTGGTTGAGACTGAACGAACAACTTCAATGAAGCATCATCGCCTGACCATTCCATGGATTCACCGGTCTGTTGATCAACCAATATTTTTTGTGTCCTATAGGTCCGATACCAGAACTCATCATACGATACAAGGTTTGTCATGTCATAGTTATACGTTTCAGGCATAAAGATAAACTTGCCATCCTTGCCCGTTGTAGACATGTAACTCATGATCTGATCTGTATGTTCAGGCAAGAGCGAGCATGCAGCAGATTTAGGCATGTACGTACGTTTCCATATACGATTACAGTCTGAAAGATCCGGGTTTCTAAAGTATGGGTCTATAAGAAAGCTATTGTACTTATTGGTTACGAATTTAAGATCGCCTGATATTGGATCTGATCTATAGTCCAAGGTTAGTTCGATAAGGTTCATGCCCGATATAACAGCACCATCGAACGCTTGTGAGAATAGTTCCTCAACGTTCTCGCGCTGGTTGAGCCAGAAGAATATCTTTGTTAACTGATCGGCTGTCTGTTGATTGGCATTCTCGATAGGTATTGCAGTGATTGATTTTCTATTCTTGCGCTGGTGTCCACTGATCATGTTACATGTACGCATAATGCGATTGAACACGTAATTCTTACGGCGAGCTACGAACGCGTTGCCATAGATATCATCCCATAGCTGCTGGTCGCCCGCATAGAATCTAGTATCTAGATCAGCCTCTGACCAATAAGCTGCGTTAATGGTGTAGTCGTTAGCGTAGGCATACTCCATGTAAGCGCGTATGTCTTGATAATCTTCATTAAGACGAATACCAGAGTACATCGGCATGTATGACATGAATCACCTTTCAGAGCATCATTCCTGCAAGAATATATTGTATACAGGAGTGAGTCTACTCACGCTTTTGCGCTGAATCAAGTTCTTTAGCATCAAGATTAACTTCAGCACCTACTAAGTCTTCAACACTGAGCGATAATTTCTTTATGCAATCTTCACAGTATGATTTATTTTCGTAGATAAACACTGCTGCCTGCTCTATTCCACGCTTGGAAGAGCAACACATCAACGGACTCATAAGATTGCCCAAAACTTGAATTAATTGCTGTGGTATAAGTATATGCGCGTTAATTTCCATTAGATTCCTTACAAATTACAGACCCTAGACAGTGATAGCATACTACACCATTTACTACGTGTTTGTAACAATGTTTATGATCACATTTGATTATTGCCATTATTTATCCTTAGTTAATTTAATGTAAGAATCTCTTAATTCTATCATCATTCTGCTTCCTCAGGTAACGGTATTTCTGTAATTGGCAGCCAATGAGTGACCTCATTAACTTCAAAACGTATGGTTTCCCAACAACAATTATCATACGCCGATATAAATCCAGGTTTATATACATCTAAAGTCTTATATTTTTTACCAACAGGAACAACCTTCTTATCTTCTCTGAAACACTCAGAAGAAAAGTAACCCGGAACAATTTCACTATCATTCTCTACTCTGAATAGCACATTAAAACTATCTTCTGGCAATCGGTCAGAAGTTTTTATCCAGTTCATAAGTTACTCCTTACAGGTCTGGGAAACTCCATATCATTCCTACCAATAACAAAAAATTCGCCCTTCTCCTGCTCTTTAAACTTGAGCATGGTATGAATAGCTGACATACCCATCAACCTCACTCTAGACTCACGTTCTGCTGTGCAGACAGTAATCCTACCATCAGGAGTGTCAAGATACACAAACTCATCCGTAATCTTGACGATATACCCTTGCTTGGTATTCACTACGCTTGCATCCAATGTAAGCACAGGCTTGCTCAATCTGCCCGCTACCGCTAGATGTACATCCTTGGCAATCATCAAACTATCATACGGTATTACGCCACAGCAGCTGTAGACAAAAAGAAGACAACTGTAGACTATTTGTCGGCGGTTCATATTACATCGCCAATACATGCAGAGTATGCACAATAAGACTAAACAGATAGATCACGGGCAAGCCGATCATGACCATCCGCATAATGAACACTTCCCGCTCAAGACGCTTAAACTCATACTCACTTACTGAATTACGATGAAGATCAAGGATATCTGCCTTAATGTCCTCAATCCCTTCCCTGAACTCTTTGAGCATATCATTCTCCATAATCAACCTTTCTAACTTAATAAATTGTACTTTAACGAACGGTAACAAACTCATACTATATCTTTCCCGTATCTTCGCGATCCAACACATATTTTTTAGAAGGAACGTCAAACTCTGGTCTTAGTCCTTATGAAGTTTTCTATTCTCATTCATATTCCCTATATGTTAATAGCACATCCCATTTTTCTTACTCAAAGTCATTGAAATCATTCATATAGCAATCATCTCGTACCCAGCAATCGAATTCTTTTTTGTTCTTTGCCAAAAAAATCCTATCTTTTAGGTAAGGCAACTCAATATCAAGGCAAAATATAAAACACTTATCAACAAGCGAGTACTTTCCTACTCCAAGATGTAATCTATTGAGGTGCTTAGTTCCAATAGTATCCCCATCTCTTTTTAAATAAGGCTTTCGCTCTTTCCAGATGGCATGAAAATAAGAGCCGTCAGTAGGTATATTTTCAACGTAAGAACTCCATACCATCCCAGATTTTTGTAATAGTTCTAATTTCTTTTTTCCATTGGATTTTTTCTTACTCAAAGTCATTGAACTTCTCCGTGTAATAGGTCTCAGTCTGTGACATCTTGTCACGGACCGCTCGCATCAATCCCAATCGCTTCCTTGCTGCTAACGATAACGGCGATGTCATCACCAGCATCTTAAAGATACTTGAATACGTATGACTACGATTAAGCTCTTTATACTCTGCGTGCAACGCATCCATTACCAACTTTGTATCTTCATCAAGATAAAAGCCCTTATATACTTTGTTTTTCTTCATATGCCCTACATTAAGTTAGAAGATTATCTACATTAGTACACTCATATTTGTTGAGCCATAGTCACTCATTCACACACAGTTTAGATTGGAATAAGAAAGAAAGGCGAATGACTATGGCTCAATAAAGCTAGCAAATTTGATAGCATTTATCTATGGGGAATGTTGCCATAGATGCCTGGAGGTGGTTTGGAGTAAGGTGAGTTAATCGTGGAAGGCTGTCTACTATAAAGGGCCTGATTGTACATATCTTCTGCGTCCTTGGCTGTCATGCCTTCGCCAATCTTTGGAAGAGATAGGCATAAATATCTAAAACTATCTGAAAAGTGTGAAGATGAATCGTGTAATGGTGTCGGCTTATAGACTTTATGCTTACTATCGTATTCTTGGCGATACGATTCAAGGGCAGTTATTAACGGTGCGCATTTAGTCTTATCGATATAAATCCGTGATAATGACGCTCTAACTGCTTCAATTCCATCCATAAGCGAAAGCTTATCACAGATATGGAAGTCTATTCCTAATTGTGAAGCCTGTTCAATGCGAGTCATTCCGGTTCCGAATTCAGTATTTCCTATATCAAATGGCGCTATATGACCAGCATATATATAAGGCTTGGACAAGACATATTTAATATAATGATCGAGCCCTTCTTTGGAATTTTGATAACAATCGATCACATGTACCGCGGATCCTATAAGTTGAAAAAATATGATCGCTGTGGAATCTCGATAGCCAAGATCCCAGCTGGTATAGACTTTATGAGCGACATCCCAGGGAATATTGGTAATCTGGCCGTTAAGACGACATCTGTCTAATGCCTTGCTATAAAATGCACCTTCTACGCCAAGATCGAACGAAACCCACCATTCTTGTTGCGCAAAATCAAAACTATACTCACCACGTTCTATATCTTTATATATTTCTTCTACGGATACATGCTTTGTATCATCGACGGTTAATTTCTGACAGAACCATTCATCAGACTGTTTTGCTATATTATAAAGATCATAGAATGCATTGTGCCCACGCGGTGTGCTTATGAAGATTGCGGTGCCAGCATTGGCCAATAATATTGGTCTTAAGAATTGGTATGCTCGTGGATCTTGCAATGCATACTCTGAAAATATACACATCTGTGGGTTGGTTCCCATTAACCCATCATAAGAATCTGATCCCACAACTTGAATCAATGACCCATTAATGAATCTAATCTTCATTTCTTGTGAATTGATAGAATGTATTACTTCTTTAGGTATGTAATCAAGTATGCGAACACCATCATTCGTGATTGAATCGAATATAACTTTCTTTCCTTGTGCATATGTAGGAAAGATATAATAAATTACTTGTACTTTGCGTAAGGCTGCGCGAATGCATAGATTAAAGGCTACAAGATCCTTGCCGGGATCTCCTCGGCATTACGATAAGCACACGCTTATAGTTATATTTCTCAATCGCATTGATAAATGGCAATTGGTATGAACGTGGAACAAACTTATTAAGTTCTATTATTTTTTGGGATTGGGCCACATCTTCTCCTATTATTGCAATTTTCTTTGGGGGTAACCCACCTACAATTGTCTTTAGAATAACCTTTATTATTATCAATTCTATCTATTTGCATTCCTTTTGGTCGATCACCCATGTCACGATAAAAATTCTCAAATAACTGCCAATCTTCGCAGACGGTTATACCACGACCACCATAATATTTGTAGTCTTGATTCGACTTGTTAGAACATCTATACCTCATATGACACCACAATCTAAATATATTAGTTCCAGAAAAATTGTGTGTTTTATTATGAGCAACTCGAGCCTTGTTATAGCAATCAATACATCGAGTACTTTTTCCATTTTTCAGATCGCCAATTTTAACTTTTCCAATGTTCCCACAAGAGCATTCGCAAACCAATTTTATAGCAACTCCGGGATATCTTTCATAGGACGTAACTTTCCATTGTCCAAATGATTGTCCTATTAATTTCTTAGAGGGCTCTGTTCTATAGCATTCCATACATTGCTTACTATCACCCTCTCTTAGGAGATTTGGCTGATGTTCCTTCTTGGTACCGCACTCACATTCACAAAAATAAACTGTCATCTTTTTAGTTGGAGATTTTCTTATTTCCAGAACGGTCCATTTCCAAAATTTAGCGCCAATCATTTGGTATCAATCGCATCTGGATAATCTTTAAGTACAACAATAGTACGTTCATTATCTTGATTATCTGCCTTAGTCTTTGCAAGGTAGGCTTGGTCATCACGCCATAGGTCATGAGAATCGCTGTCGTATTTGTGTTGGGTACGTGACCATACGGTTACATCGAACTTCTTGTGTCCAATGCCGGCAGCGCATGATTCTCTACGTTCTCCTACAGCATCCTTGGCTTCAAGGTAAGCATCAGCAAACTCGGGCCATTTAGCACGCCAAGCGGCGACAGTGTTCTTGCCTATGCGTCGATCTCTAAAGAAGGCTCGTATATGGAAGGCTTCGGGGTTCTTGAAGGCCCACTCGAGTAATTCTTCGCATATCTTTTGTATGAAGCTTTGAGGAAGGGGCCATTTCTTCTCGTTACCGATTTGACAATAGTAGTCTAAGACGATGGACGGTCTACGGGTTTGCTTGTTATGATCGCTAGATTCGTTCTTTTTCTTCATATGGTTTTAGTTCTATCATGGTTTTTGGTAAAGGTCCATATACTTTGAGGGCTATGATGTGCACGATTTGACTGTCGTCATGGTAGAGGATTCCATTTCCTGCATCTAATGCAAATTTAATCATATTATCAAGATCTCTTTTTTTGTCATAAGGTTGGTTGAGTTTCATTTTGTTGCGTTGTTTTTGTGGGTATTGGAATACAAAGCAACAAACGAGGGTTAGGGGGCCTGTGAGGGGTTCTTTTTGTTTCATCTTAAAGAGAATGCCGTAGGATTCTTTTTGTTTTACTTGTTCGTCGTAGTATCGTTTATTGTTGGTTCGTGCTCGTTTCCAGGATATTGGTTTGCCGGGTATGGTTATTTTCATTCTTTTCCTATACTTCATTGATTGGTTGGCCGTCGTCCCAAGTTTCTATGATTGGTGGTGTTTCTGATAAATCAACGAGTGGTTCAACAGTGAGAGCGAGGGCTTGATGATAGGCTCGTGATGCCTGTTTGTTTTGGTATTCGTTAAGAAAGTTGTTAACGGTTACCAATCTTTCGAGTCTTGTTGCTGCTTTTTCAGCTTCTTTCTCTTCTAAATCTTTTCTTACTTTTTCAAACGCATCCAAATTCTCTTTTTTAGCAACGAAAGGTTCTTCTTGGGTATTTACCTTATACTGCCCTCTCTCTTCTCTTCCGCGGCCCTTTTTTTGCGCCCCAAGGGCATCTGCAAAGTATCTTAGTGCCGCAGCTTTATCTATAAAGGGGTTGGGCATATCTTCGAAGCCTTTGCCGAGTAATCCTTGGCTGCGTGCCAGTTCGAATTTAAGGGCTTCGTCTGAGAGGGTCTCGGGGTTTTCAGCTTTAATGTTGTGGTGTAATTGTTTTTGATCGGCCGCATAGTCAAGGCCGACGGTTGAAGCCTTTTGTTGTTGTGACATCCTGAAAGCGAAGGGATTGGGTACATTTTGAGATTCAAACCCATCACCTCGGCGTTTTTCGAATTCATTAAATAGCGTTTCATAATCTGGTTTGGTGTACTTGTCGGGGTTGAGTTTATGAACGGTTGCGTGTGGATCCAGAAAGACATGCTTATTGAAGGTTGACTTGTCCGAAGAGGATTGGTTTGATGTGCGCCCGACGAGGCGAGATTGCGCTCGCCGTAGGCTTGCTTCATCGTTTGAGGTCTCTTCTTTCTTAGACTCCTTAGTAAATCCTAAAGATTCCATGTGTTCGTATGCTTCACGCCATGCGCCTTTAATGTCGGCTGCGTTGCAGTAGTCGTTGAGTTTGCGCCTAAAAAATGAGTATGCAGACTTAGAATGGTGTGGGGTTGAGAAGGCTGCAAGAACGATCCGTATCTGATCAAGAGGGTATGCGCTTAGTTCACATGCACCTGCGATTGTTAATCCTGGAACTTTCTTACTGACAAGATCATGGATCTCTTGAATATGTTGTGGGATGTTCATACTACTCTTTCTTTTTTTAAATTTGTGGTGATGTTGCAATTTTTCTTGACAGTTGCAAACGAAGTGGTTAAACTAGCATAAGCGATTCGAGGTCGCAACCGAGAGGAGCTTATGCATATGCCCATCTCTTTAAAACTAAATAATCTAGGATAAGATGCAAAGAATATAGGGACTATTTTAATCTCTATTCCTACGCGTACGCGTGCGTTTAGCGCGCGAGGGACTATAGTAAACTGTTTCTGTTTGTCATGGATTGTGTGTAGCAAGACAGGTTTGCTACAGGTATAACTAGTGTAATATGGCTTAGATACGCCACTTTCTAAAGAATTATAGTTGACATCGGGATATTTTGCTGTAGTATTGTCTTCTACTACCATTGGAAAAGATATTGAAGCGATCTTATTAGTCACCTTGACATTGAACATAAAAAAGACTTTCGCCCGATTACCGTCGGGAGCTTGATCCACTTTAAGGATCAGTTTATTACAGCACATTGCGCTGGCTACAATTCCTTCTTAGCTTAAAAAAAGTAAGAATCGTAATGTGCGCAATGTGTTCTTAAAAATTCCCCCAGCGATAACATCAAAGGGGGTTTTTTATCTATCAAAACAGCTTCAGGATATAATATTAATTACTACCTGTAAAGCAGGTTAAGATTTATTGTTGGGATCCTTCGCCATTTGTTGTTTAACCAGCTCAACTATCTCTTCATACTTAAAGGGCACATCTTCATGCTTGAGTAGATATTGATCGAGCATATGGAGCGTCTTCCATTGGGGATTCTTCCTGCCATAGACAAAACCTCGTAAGGTGTCAGCAGCAACCCCAATATCTTCAGCCAATTGAACAGGCGTAAACCCCTTCTTGATCATCACTGCTCTCAATCTGTCTATCAATACTTGATTATTCATATTGTTACTTTCGTTATTATTATTGACAATGTACATAACATAGTATATCATAGTTATTAGTTACTGACAAACAACTACTACAAGAGGAATCTCATGAAAATAACACACGAAGCCTATGCATGGTGCTTGGAAACAGCAATCGCTCGGTTTCAGAACACTCTGACAAAAGAACAATTCACTGTATTAGAACAACTACAATTTCCTTTTGCTTACGCTGAAGAAGAGCTGGACAAGCTTGGATTTCACTGGGCAAAAAATAACCCTGAAGGGATACGCTATGGAGAGATCCACAAATCTATCGATACAATCAACTCAGACATAGAGAAAATAAAGCGTTCTCTCAGATACCACGGAGTATTTATTGAATATACTCAGTGTGTTCTTAATGAAGAAGATGAACAAGGCAGGGAAATTGCTTGGCAATTGCTCTGGCAAAAACCTGAAGATGCTAAAGATTGCAATATTTACCTGCGCTCAGTAAAAATTGCAGACTATGACGATGAGGATGATGAACTTTTCATGCGCCCATTTGAACTATGCACTTTAGACAAGCGCATCAAGTTCGCTCGATTCCTTCCCCAATTTCTTCTAGGATTTACAAAGTACCTTCGCGATTACCGTATAGAAATTGAAGATGCTGTAAAGAAAGTAGACGCAGAATTAGAATCATTAGAAAACAAATGAAACAATGATGATGTTGAGAATGCGCTTGTAATTCACATTCTTACTACAACAGCTACCCCAAAAGAAAAACTTTCTCCAAATTTAAACGATACTCCAATAACAAGAGATGACATTGATGATGTAGTTATATTTGGCAGGATTAGAACACAAAAAGAACGGATAGAAGAAAACAAGATCTAACCTCGGAGTGAACTATGAATTTTACTTTTAAATGGATTAAATACGAACCTAATTCTTTATCATCGCGAATGCCAGAACGGTGTGAATGGATTGTATGTTTGAAAATTGAAAATGGAAACGCTTATTCATTTGAAGGATACTTCCAGAAAGATTTTACTGGTAAGAATGACTATGTATTTGTCTATGATGATGAAAAAAGTGTTGATGGAGAATCAGTAGAGATAGATTATTGGTATCCATTAGGACCCATAGTAGGACACTAATCGATGAAGTGGATCTCGACACAAGAAGGCCTTCCTAAACATGATCAAGATGTAATTTTTATAACAAACCATGAAATTACATATGGATGGTTCGTTGCGCAGATGATAGGTAGTCCTGAATTTATGACTGATACTGGTTCTGTCTGTATTGAAAAAGTAAGTCATTGGATGTCTCTTGATTCAATACCTTTTCCTAAGGGTATGCCTGCAAAAATGAACAGAATAACCCCGTACGCAGATACAAAACCACATGTTATTTATATATGTACCACATGTGATGCTCGCGTTGCTCTCAAGAGAAATAATGCTCCCGATTATATAGAGTGCATAAACCAAAAATGTATTTTAAATTAGAGGAATCTCATGGAGATTAGAAAGAAATGCCAGATTGTACCACTCATCAACAAACCTGAACTGATGTCGATACCACGGCTTAAGAACTCTATCATGGAACTCAAGCTGCTTATGGCCCAAGACTCAGCTCCATGCCTGTGCGACCATCAGACCATGATCTATAAACTAGAAAACGAACTTAGCGATAGGGTAGAATGAATTGGGTCAAGACCTCTGACCGATTACCTGAAAAAAGTGGTGTATTTTTAGTTATGTATGACGAACGACTTATTCCAGCATTTTATATTGCATCAAATAAAAGCTTTATGCCTTATAATATTGAATGGCATTCTCCTGATGATATTGATGATGAAGATCATCTTAATTGTTCATGTAGTCCTCTCAGTAGGGCAACACACTGGTTACCACTTTCAGAAATACCATTACCGAAAGATACAAAATGAAATCACTCGCACTCCTCTATTACATGCTGCATGTACTGATACAATCATGCTTGGATCACAACCCCAATACCAACAAGTACCGCTATGAAGTGCTTGATGCTATCTGCAAGGTTGACGATGAAGTTACCCTTGAAGGAAAACTGCCAAGATTGCTATCAGCCGAAAGATTGCATGAGCACCTAGGACATTACAAGATACAACTCGCAACGTGCCGTAAACGTGAAATTTGCCCCATTGCCATGGAACTTAAAGAATACATCGATCTACTCATAGCATCAGAAGGAAACATTACTCGTGGAAATTAACTGGATATCTGTTAGAGATAAAGAGCCAGAGCTAGGACAAGAAGTTTTGATATGCGGCAAGTTAACTCATGAAAATCCCTATATTTCTATTGCTATCTATAAAGGAGATTATGATTTTATACCAGAATGTGATGAGCATGATGTGTCTTTCATAAACGTCAGACATTGGTATCCAATAGAAGAAATAAATTTACCTAAACAAAAAGAAGAAAAATATTATCCGGTACCAAATAGCCCAAGACATGTTGATTACCCATTACATGAAATAATCAATGAACTATATGAACGAATAATAAAACTAGAGAATAAAAATGGATAAGAAAGAACTGTATACAGCCCTTGCCAAGGCACAGTATGAAATGCCTGCCATTAACAAGGACAGCAAGGGTAACTATGGCTACTTTGCCAAGCTTGAAGATATCCTCAAGATTGTAACGCCCATAATCAACAAGCATGGATTATCACTCATAATAACCCCTACAGTCAACGAGCAGGGTGTCGAATGTCTTTATACCAGACTCCAGCATATCAGTGGCGCAGAGCTTGAATTTACTACGAAATTGGCCGCTGTGAATAGCAACAAGTCAGAAGATCAACAGTTCGGTGGTAGCTGCACCTATAGAACCCGCTATATCTTAAGAGGATTGTTCATGCTGCAACTGCATGATGATCTTGATGACGACGGTGGTGGCGAGGAGTATATCAATCAGGAACAGCTTGATGAACTGGTAGACCTGTGCGCTAAACGTCCTGGGCTTGAGGCTAATATATGTAAGTTCAACAAGGTAAATAACCTCACCGATCTGACCGAACGCCAGTACCATAACATTATTAAGAATCTTAAGAAGTAGTTATACTACTAATAACTTTTTCTCCTTTTGGTGTTTGTCAGTACATCCAAGAGAACGCCCTTCCCTGCTTAAGAGCATTTGTCAGGGAAGGGCTTTTTGTTATAGGGGTCTTTTTAACGCATCAACCTCTTTACGCAATGCCTGAATCTCTTTCAACATGAAGAACATAAGTTCAGAATACTTTATCGTGTCAGGCTGACCTTCCTTGTCATACACCACAAGCGCAGGTATCACCGATTCAACCTCTTCAGCAATCAACCCAAAGCTTTTAGAACCTTCAGGATGCTGCTTATACTTGAATGATACAGGCCTCAGCTTGGCAATATATTCACTGACATCAGGCATATCAACAATCTGCTCTTTATACCGCTCAGATGATGAGACAGTCCCCAGCTGACCAGCAGAATCCACCAACACAGCCACAGCATCAGCATTGGTTGTTGTTATACCTCTAATGCCCGATATGAATGACTTATTTATTTGGCCTGCACTACTTCCAGTACCAGATCCTATGTACAATGTATTGCTTATACCCGCTGAAATAGCATTAGTTGATTGTATGATAATGTTACTAGATTCAGATCCAGCAAATGCTAATGCAGCGTCATATCCTATTGCAATATTATTACTACCAGTTACCGCGGCACCATTATTTCCAAGAGCTGCTTTACCTAGGGCCGTGTTAAAACTTCCCGTAGTAACCGCCTCTCCGGCTGCTTGGCCATAGAAACTATTTGAATTTCCGGTGGTAAGAGTTAACCCGGAAGAAGATCCCATAGCAGTATTTGCCGAGCCTGAAGTTGTTCCATCTGCTGATGTTAGCATGGCTATAAGAGTTTTATAACCAACCGATGTATTTCCACCAATAGCATGAGTTGTTGCTTTTTGAGATTGATACCCAACTGCTACTTCAGTTCCTCCGCTGTCCCCAGCAGCTGTTAATAATGCCTGTGATCCAATAGCTACTGCATTGGAATTTGTAGTTAAAGATCCACCGGCCTGATATCCAATAAGAACAAGGTCGTTTCCTGAACTTATTACATAGCCCGAAGCATTGCCCATGACTGTGTTTCTAGACCCAGTTATTGCAGTTGCAGAAAGGCTACCCATGGCCTCTTCACCAACAGCGGTGTTATTAGATCCACTGCTACCAGCACTTGTACGCTGCATGCATTTCGATCCTACGGCCGTATTTTCATTTCCGGTCAGGAAGTCATTCATGGCCCCACTGCCGAGCGCCGTGTTGCCATACGCGTTGCCCACAACATCATTCAATTTTGCTAGGGCAATACTACCTACCGCTGTATTGGCACCACCGACATCAGTTGCAGCTTTAAGAGCATTGAATCCCACTGCAACGTCAGCAGAATCTTGCGACTGCGTCGTAGCTGAAGCAAGCGCAGAATATCCTACAGCAACAGGCGATGTCACCCATGGACCACCAGTATCTGACACGAAGACTGCCATAGATTCCGAACCTACAGCAACTGATTTATTCTTAGTGGTTATACCAGCGCCCGATGCATAGCCGATAAGTACTGAATCACTAGCAGTTGTTATAGATGTGCCGGCTCCAAATCCGCCGGTTGTATTCTGGGTCCCGGTGGTAAGTGACCCTAAATTCCCCGATCCAAAACCACTGTTGTATTTAGCAGATCCTACGGTTAGCGTAAGGTTGCCCGCCAACTCACCAAGGAATGTGTTGCCTGTTCCAAGATTGGACATGAAGATATTTCCACCTGCTAAGGGCGATCCGGTAGCAGCGGTATACCAGATACCTTGCAATCCATCAGCCGTTGTAGAGGGCATGTGTAATGCTTTATTGAGATGCACAACAACGGTATCACCAGATGCAGACGTATTGATATTATCGCCCGTGTGACCTGCGCCACCAACAGAACCAAATACATTCAATACTCCAGCTGAAGGTGTTGCTGTGCCAGAATCTGTAGGAAAGCTATCAGCGAATGTGCCACCACCAGTTAATGTGAAATTTATCGTATTGGGTAAGGTTGTCGTGACTGATATAGGCGCATTACCCGTGAATATGAACTGATTGGCCACAGGCGTAGCTGTATTGCCATCATTGGTTGTAAATATTTTGCTTACATAACCAGTTCCTCCGGCAGCAACCCTTAACCACGTAGCATTAGAATAATTACCAGGCTGCCCTAAAGCATTGTCTGCCAAGTACCACATCTGATAAGGATCAGCTAAAGATCTGTTAAGTACAATCCAGATCGTACCAATAATATACTGCTTGCTATCATCGTTGACCGTAGGCGGCCTATCAACCAACATAAGCGCTGGTTTCTTGATAGGAACTACCCCCGTACTACTTATCGGTGTTCCTCCAAGATTGAGACTGTTCGCTATCGTTCTATTAACCATAATTCTCCTTTAAACAAAACAAAAACCTTCAATATTGAAGAATGAGTTATTTGCAAAATTTGTGTCGGCAAGAGTTGTCGCCGCTCCCCCGCTTACAATATTCTGTAAAACTATAGCAGATCCTCCAGCAGCAATCTTCCCTATAATCTGTCCCGAGGCATACGTAAATACTCCTCCTCGATAAGGAGTAAGCGATACGTCATACACAGAAGTAAATGGAAATCCTGAAATACTCATAGTACCCGTCGAAGATCCTTTGCTTGATAGAAACATATTAATTTGTATAAATACAAGACTTCCTATATGTGTATAAGTAGCAGAATGGGCTGAATATGTTATCCCAACCGATGCGCCACCGAAAGATAAAATAGGGGTCCATGACGTAGTTGTAACATACGTATCAAGATTATGCGTTCCATCAAAACTTATACTGGTAACAGCTGGCGTCGCAGTAAACGAGGGATCTGACGACGTTGTTCCTTTAAGAATGGTGCTTGATGCGCCCACTGATACAAAGTTTGGTGCCGAAGTACTATTACCTACAAGCAAACTATGATTAGTTAGCGTGGATGCCGATGTGCCACCTTGCGCAACGGTTATGGGATTAGAAAAGTTTGCACTATTGTTTGTTGCCATGCTCTACCTTTCTATAACTGTACCTGACCGGTAATCAATAATGATGTGGTATTTGAAAACGCCGTATCAGCCAACTGTGTAATGTTACTTCCTGTTGCTGTACTGTACACAATGAAAGTACTACTACCATTAGCAATGTAAACGATAGATTGACCAGTGTAGGTCAATTGCTGAGGAATCACAGGTAGATCTCCAGGTAGTGCTGTCGTTAATGGAAACCCTGTTATCGTATTGACGCCTGTTGCAGAACCCTTACTTGATAACACTATATTAATTTGAACGAATGCCATTGATCCTATGCGTACATATGAAGCCGATTGTGTTGTATATGTTATTCCTGTAGTCGCACCACCAAAGTTAAGCACTGGTGTCCATGACGTTGTTGTAACATAGTTGGACAATGCAGATCCAGCTCCAAAAGTTATACTTGTAACCGTAGGTGTCGCACTCCACGAGGGGTCTGCCGACGTATTCCCGACAAGAACCTGCCCCGTTGCTCCTACACCAATCTGAGTTATTGCAGATGTTCCAGCTCCTACTTGCAAAGCGTGGGCCGTGAGCGTCGCCAACCCAGTGCCCCCTGATGCAACCGCTATCGGATTGCTTGTGTCGATTACGTTATTCGTAGCCATATTTATCCCTACACAACTGTGAGATTACCAATTGCATAGTCGACTTCCCATTCGGTATTAGCCGTTATGCATACCACACTAACCACATCACGCTGCAAGGTTGATGCCAAATATCCTGTAGTTACCGTTGTTGTCGAACTACCAAAGTAGATCGTAACCCCAGTCCCCACGGCCAATTTCCAGCCGGAAGCACTTTTACCCATAACCTTAACTACTGATCCTAAAGCAGCCGTTGTTGGCAACGTTACCGTAACAAGTCCCGCATTATTCGTTATATAACCGTTATTTACAGCCGCTGCTTGCGATGTTCCTGTTACCTCCGTCCATGTCATACCACCGCCCGTTGCGTTGATTGTGAGTGAATTTGTACCCGTAGACGTTGATATCCCAGTACCTGCTGTAAGTGTAGCCATAGCGGGGTCGCCCGATGTTGCCCCGATGAGGAGCTGTCCATTGGTCCCGCCGGAAACCTGAGTTATTGTTCCTGTACCGTTACCTACCTGTATTGCATGGGCTGTTAAAGTTGCAAGTCCAGTCCCGCCTGATGCAACGCCTATTGGATTACTCGTGTTTATACTGCTATTAGTACTCATCATTATCCCTTAGAAGTATTCAATTACTAAAACGTATCCATCACCACCATTACCACCAGCGCCAGAATTGGTACCATTCAATGAACCGCCGCCACCACCGCCGCCTGACCCGGATTTACCAGCACCGCCGTGGCCCGCAGATCCGCCAGATTTCTGACCGCCGCCGCCGCCTGCTCCTGTACCACTTATTACATAGCCACCAGAAGCATAACTAAGAGGACTTCCATCACCACCATTGATAGTGCCAGTTTCAATACCACCAGCTCCACCAGCTACGACAATTGTATGTCCTGATGGGTCTTGATGGGATCCACCATTACCTGCTTGTTGAGCAGTTCCAGAATCAGCACCAGACCCACCACCACCACCTAAGGGAGAAAAATAACTAATATAAAAATTTCCTGAATCAGTTCCTATACTATTACTTCCATAACCGCTATTAGCTAATTGAGTTTGACCTTGTGTGGGACCACTAGAACTTTCAACGCCAAACGGTGAAAAAAATATATAGAGCCCTGATGTTCCAGGTGTACTAACGGTAGTATTACCACCAGCTCCACCCATAGATGCTTGTGGAGTTACCAGTATATTTCCCATACTGCTAACGCCACCCTGACCACCAACGTTACCATCACTACTGTTAACCGTTTGAGCAATGCCTCCAACTCCACCAGAACCTACAACTACTGTTTCTGTAGCACCAAAGAAGTTTGAATTTCCTTGCCAATAGAGACATGATCCACAAGCTCCTCCACCGCCACCTCCAGCTGCTGTTGATGTACCCCGTCTTCCAGAACCACCACCACCACCACCATTAACAACCACGACCGTCATATACTGACTGCCCAGTGCTTTGGTCCATGTGAATGATCCTGGCGTCGTATAGGCCGTAACCTTAGGAACTAAAGGAACATTCCATGCATTATTAAATCCTGACATAAATTATCCTCCAGTTTTTTCAATTTAATTTATTTTTCTTAGGGCCAGTCTTAAGACCTTTATTCCAGGGAATTCTTCCCTTTGCCGATTCACTCATTCTTTTCCTAGATTCTTGTGAATGTTTTTTTCCTGTCATAGTACCAGGCTGCCCAATTCTTTGAGGTTGATGAAGTTTTATATGACAAGACTTGCACAAAGCTATTCCATTGGATAATTCAAATCTAAGAAATTCATTATCTTTCCAGGAAACAATATGATGTGCTTGTAACATTTCTAAACTATTACACTGCATACACATTCCATCTCGTTTGATAATATCGCGGCGCCATTTTCTTGCTGGACTACTCCACCTACCGACATGCATATAAACCCGTATTTTGATTTTTTTATCTTTGACAGGTTTAGGCTTAGCAGTTCCTGTATTCCATGGAATATTGCCCTTTTTCCATGCAGTAGGCCAAGTTTCATCGCTTTGGTATTTCCAAGCATTTTCTTTACCTGCTCGTTTCCTCTCGTTAGAACATTTTCTACACATTCTACGATAATATACCTTTGGCTGTTCCTTAATTCCGCATATACCAAATTCTTCAATTCGTTTTTCCAACTTACAAATTGTACATGTCTTTTTTTCTTGCATAGTGATCCTTTCTTAATCACTATACATTACATCACCTTCGGCTTTTAAACATAAGTTAAATTCCCTTGAGGCCCAGACGCTACTGTCCACGCCAGATTTGCAACAGTACACACCAGCTCTACCGCATCATACTGTTGGCTTGATGATAATGATCCGGTCGTGATCGTTGTATTGACGGCACCGAAGTGGATGATTTGGTTGGTTGTGTAAGTTATAGACCAGCCACCTGCACCTTTTCCAACGACGCGCACGATTGAACCTACAGCTGCTACCGTAGGCAATGTAAAGGTAAGCAATGATGCATGGTTAGCAATATAACCAGTATTGATCGCCATTGCTTGGGATGCACCCGTTACTTCAACCCACGCAATACCAAAGGCACCGCCAGCAGCTTCCATATTGAGAGTATTTACGCCCGGAGTGAACGTTATAGTCCCGCCTGTTGATGTTATTGTATTAAAGGCTGGAGCGGCCCCTGTCGCCCCGATGAGGACCTGCCCCGCAAGCCCTGGAGCTGTTTCTCCTAAAGGGCTGACGTTGTTAGTGATAACTACGCCGTTCGTCCCCCATGATGCATTTCCCGTGCCGCCAAAGGAGACCTGAGCAGGCACGCTTGTGTTCCAACTATTTATTGAACTCATGTTATTCCTTTATACGACCGCCAAGTTTCCATTTTGAGAAATATCGATCCACTCGGTGTTTGCAACAGCACAAACGATCTCTAACGTATCGTGAGCTGTCATTGATGATAGCGAACCACCAGCACCAACGGTTGTATCTCTGCTCATACAGTGAACAACTTGGCCTGCCTGCTGCTGTAACGTCCAGCCACCAGCACCAAGTCCAGCGATACGAATAACATCACCTACTGCTGAAAGCGCAGGAAGTATGATAGCTACCAGAGCCCCGCTGTTGGTTATGTAACCCATGTTAGAGACTGCCGTTAGACCGACCGTCGTGACAATCCATTTAAACTCACCGGAGACGTTGATAGTAAGAGTACTCGTACCAGGGTTTCCGGTAACCGTAACACCAGCACCGCCAACAATATTTATATTGCCGGCAGTTGGTGGTACAGCACCGCCCGAGTTTCCGCTAAGGGTAAGGATTGGTCCTCCCCCTCCCGCTGAAACGTTATAGATTTGTATTTGTGACATATTAACTTCCTATATATCCATAGCGAACTTCTATGTATACACTACCCATTGTTGGAGCACCTGATGCATACTTGATATAAAACTGAGTTCCCTCAGCAATATACATTCCTTCAACGCTCGATTTATTGGCAGTCTCATCCTCAACATCGCCACTATTAGCAGCTAGTGCTACATGATCATCAACACCATCCCATGAGATAAATATCACTGCGTCAGTAAAATTCTTAAACTTTACAATACGAGCAGGATGAGCCAATGGGGTGCCAATTGCTACATATCCGTTCGTGATAACACCAAATGCCGCCGACCGTAATGGATCAGGTAATATTCGTACTGATTTAGCCGTATTAGCCATCGTTTTAACTCCTTTTAATTACGCACTAACTTGGAATGTAAGTATCAAGTTTCCATTAACAGCCGCTGCGCCAAAGTTCTTCATGTTAACAACGAATGAACCTGCCAATACGGTAACACCTTGGATAGAACATAATGTTGCGTTAGTACTTGCATCACAAATGCTTACAAATATACCCGAGCCTGTTGTTACTAAAGAGTTAGTAATAGTAAACGCTTGTACACCACTTGAAGCAGTAGTGAATCCTGTAAATGTAACACGTCCACAATAATGGTTGATGGTTGCAGCAGCAGTACCAGTACTTGCAGTTGCATAACCGATAATTACATCACCACCAGCTGCAAGACTAATACCACCAGTACCAGCATCAAGAGTGACGCCACCGGCAGCATTGGACGCATCAAGAACGATAGCGCTTGCGCTAGCAGCATTGGATTGTACCGTGATGACACCCGCAGCAGCACCACCAATATTGACAGCACTTGTAGATGTTCCTGTGTTGATATTAGTCACACTGTTCTGGCTTGCGTTAATGTTTACCGGACCAAGGATAGCCGTTGTAGTAAGACCGTCAGCGTTACCTACGTTAACTGCTTTTGTTCCAGTACCTGTAGATATATTGACAGCGGCTGTCCCTGAAACTCTATTACCAGTTCCGAGGTTAACGGTATTAGTACCTAGCGTTACGCTACCTGAACCAATATTAACAACCTTAGAAGCACCAGCGTTGGTTGATACACCAGCTGTACCTATGTTAACGGTATCAGCAATAGCTGTTGCAACCGTACCGACAGCAATGTTGGTTGTTCGAGCTGCTGTTGGTACAACGTTCCCAAGATCAAGCGTTGTAGCAGTAGCTTGGTTACCAAGATGAAGACCACCAGTTCCAACAGCGGCAGTTATACCACCAGCTGCATTATTAGCAACAAGGTCGATAGCTACAGCACTTGCAGTATTTGAAGTTAAGGTAATGGCACCAGCAGCGTTATTACCTATGTTTACTGCACCTGTAGATGTACCTGTATTGATATTGGTTACCTGATTAACAGAAGCGTTAAGGTTGACAGCACCAGATCCTGAACTTACTACAACACCACCAGCAGCATTGGAAGCGTTAAGAACGATGTCAGATCCTGTAGCGCCATTAGATCGTACTGAAACGATACCAGCTGCTGCGTTACCAATAGTGACAGCCCCAGTAGAAGTACCAGTATTAATGTTAACCGGAGCATTGATGCTTGGGTTAATATTGACTGCACCAGAACCAGCTTTAATGATCACACCGCCGGCTGCATCTGTAGCATAGATAACAATTGCATCACCGACAGCTTCAGAAGCGGTTATGTCAACTGATGAACCAGAACCAACGATATCGATATCTTTAACCGCTTCAATATTAATACCACCAGAGATAGCTTCAATATTGATAGCAGAGGCATTAGTTCCTTGCTGGTTAAGGATCTCAATGGTTTCCAGTGCCCCACCATTAGTTTCCAATAAAATTGCATCAGCAACGTTGTCCGTTGTTGTAATATGGAATGCAGAAGCGTTAGCGAATGTTACTGCGCCATTCAGAGCAACTGCACCATTGAAGGTTGCAGTTCCTGCCACTTGAAGGGTTGAACTAAGCGTGACTGCGCCAGTGAGCGTTGAAGCACCTGCTACCGAGAATGTTCCTGTGGAGACCGATAAGTTACCGAGTGCAATATCTGCATTCCCAGGCGTAACTAAGAGAGATGCTAACGTTGTTGCACCTGATGCCGGACTTGTAATCCAATTTGCCAAACCGTTAACAACACTTACAAGAACATAAACAGCTAAATCAGGTTGGTCTAACCACGCGGTACCAAGCGGATAACCAACATCTGTAGTATCTGGTGCTCGTTGTGAAATAATACTCAAAGGCGCCAATTTTACACTTGGTTGGTTTATTCCAAGCGCTCTTTGATTAGGAACAGATCCAATCGACATGATTATTCTCCTTACAGAGTTAAAAAGTTATATATAAAATCAAGTAAAACATGGAAAAGTATGGCAAACAAACATGGACAAATGTGTAATTGTGTGTTATATTGTAAATAGATAGGAGCATTATGGAAGATTTAAAAAAGTATAAAGAACTAAAAACCTCTAGTACTGGTAAGAAAAGATTGCATATCGATGTTGATTCACAGCACTATGACAGAATAAAAGTAGCTGCCATCAATAGAGGGATGACCATTACTCGCTATGTTATGAGTTGTGTTTTGCCACAAGTTTTAATAGATGAGAAATATAGATAATAATGAAAACTACAGAAACAATTTGCTTAAAGTGCTTAAATAAATTTAGCCATCCATTGGCAACAAAAAGGAAATTTTGTTCTGCT
>Ga0265338_10001415_pt1 | contig 39072 bp, 62 predicted proteins | sample 42126metaG_FD_193579 | JGI IMG/M metagenome (GOLD analysis project Ga0265338, IMG submission 193579) | Rhizosphere microbial communities from Carex aquatilis grown in University of Washington, Seatle, WA, United States - 4-21-26 metaG | ecosystem: Host-associated > Plants > Roots > Rhizosphere... | reverse complement strand
AATTAAGACCGGATGCTGTCAACTGCCCTTGGACTTGCCATGGACCTGAAGTCCCCAAGATGTTTATACCTACAACACCTGTTGCATCGGTACCGGTTCTTAATTGTGTATTGTAAAGAACGTTTCCACCTCCGGCTAACAGGATATCGCCCTGTAATGCTATGGAAGATTGAATAAGACATGCCCCTCCTGGCCCAACATGATTAATAGCCACCCCTGTGGATTGAATAACATCAATATATCCAAAGAATTCTCCACCATTATTTGTTATCGCCGTTCCAGTTCCTGAATTAGCGATGCTTGCAAACTGCATAAATATTTTACAGTTAAGCCCTATAGTGACCGCATCACCAACTCCAGAAAAGTTGATTTGCGCAGAGGATGCTTGGAAGAATAAATTCTCAGTGCTAGGTGCAAAATTCAATTGCTCATCGTATGTAGCCGCATCAAGAACAACGATCACAATCGGAGCTGTTGGAGTAGGAGATCCTGCTAATGTAAGTGCTGCATTTAATGTAGCCAATGGTGCAGTAAAACTTCCGCTATTAGCATCGTTCCCAGTTAATTTTGAAACATATATTTCAGCGCCATTGTAGGGTAATGGTAACGCGGGAATAGGCTGTAATGACAAAACACCTAAGCCATTTGTTGTCACCACAGTTCCCGATGCTGCATCAGCCGTAGGATATTGCAGTCCTGAAGCTGTAAATGTATTAACTCCGAAGGTTGGAGAAGAAGATCCAGTAGGACTTACACCAAAGACATTCGTTCCATCAATCCCAAATCTGGTTGTACATAAATATTTTACAGAACCCCCTGCTGTATTATTAATATCTATTGATAGATAATCAGCGATCATATATACAACCGCATTTCCATTATTTAATATATTCCCATTTATTATTGTTCCGACAGTTAGATATGTGTCCGTATGTGCATTTATAGTTATTGCATTCCCACCACCTGTGGCGCCTATATTCCCAAGACTTATGGCCACATCCCCCACTGAACCATTTATCGTTATAGCATCTCCAACGCCAGAATAAATTAATTGAGCCACCCTTCCTATAATATAAATATAAGCAGCTGGAATTACTATTTGCTCATCGTATAAGTTTCCATCCATAATGGTAATTTGCACTGGGAATGTGGGAATTCCTGCAACAGTTATTGCATGACCTATAGTCGCAAAAGGATTGGTAAAACTACCATTACCTGTAATATCACTACCAATTTGTTGTGACACATATATCTGAATACTGTTAGTAGATAATGATGTGGGCTGAAAGGTTAAACTTCCTAAACCATTGGTGGTCATTACATTTCCTGATGCACCATCAACTGTAGGATAATTAAGACCAGATATATTAAATGGTCCTGATGCACCCTGTGCACTTAATCCATGGACACCAGCCGTATCTGTTCCGGACAATCTGGTTGTCACATTGTAGAAAAATTGACCAGCCCCAGTGTTTATAAAATCTACAGTTGTAATTAGAGACTGTAGGATAATTATTCCAGATCCAGAATTAACCACATTTCCCTGTTGCAAAGAACCTACTTCAATAATGACTACTTCATTAGAAGGATTGCTTAAAGCATTCCCACTAGCAGCGCTGATTGTTCCAAAAATAACAGGAAACCCTGCGCCTGCTACCAATACAGTAATCGCATCGCCCGCGCCTGTATAATTTAAATTTGCATATGTGGCAATAATAAATTTCAAGGAACTATTTAAAACCAATTGTTCATCATAAACTTCGGCATCTAATCCTATTATAAATACAGGAACGGTTGGAGTTCCTGCAGCGGTATATGCAAAATTAATAGAAGCATAAGGATTGGTATAACTTCCATCTCCGGTAATATCACTACCTATCTGTTTAGAAAAAAATATTTGAATCCCATTTGGAGGCAATATAGGTGATGAAGGATTTAACCAACCTGTATGACCAGCATTGTCTGTAGCCGTCAAAACTTGTCCCGTTGCGCCAATAGCAGCAGGGGGAATAAAGTGCATCGGTGAGCTATGAATTGTCATTTAATTCCTCATATCGTTATAAAAGTTCCAATAGAGCTTCGGACTTTAAAAGTCGTATTAGCCACCGTGCACATGATTGTTAATCCATCTCCTGGATTAGTGGATTGAATGTATCCAGAAGTACCTACAGTTGTAGTGGCACTATCAAAAACTATGGATTGGCCAGCATTTTGATGTATTTCAAATAAATTAGGTCCTAGACCCTCAATATAATACTGGTCTCCAACTGCTGCCGTAAGAGGTAATGTTAATAATGCTACAACGATCGTATCAGTAATATATCCCTGATTTGGTACAAGTGTAGTTGGATTAGAAGTTACGATTATCCAAGGATTAGCAGTTTGCACATAATCTAGAATCTGAATCATCGTAACTTTTTTAGTCGTACCTGATGGAGACTGCCCAATAGGATAAATGTCAGATATATCAACAATAGGCAATACATCATCCGGAGCAATGCTCACTATCGGGGGTAATTGAGTAATAGGGTTATTGTTGTACATTTAATACCTTATATATTTTGTGCCATTGCATATAATCTCACTGTTCCAAAAACATTGGCGGTGGATGTCAAAAGTTGTAATTGTTGGCCAATGACCACTTGTCTACCACCAAACAGTTGTGGATTTAATTCAGTATTGCCAACTACTGCTGTACCTGTGGGTAAAGCTATAGTTGTTAAAACATCAGGCTTTAAAAATACATCTGCCCCTTGGCTAAAGGAGAAGAAAGCTAATAGTTTTACTGTACTAGCTCCAGATGCTTGAACCGCAGAACTAATAGTTGGAATAGTAATGGTAAAAGGAGTTCCAGCAGTTAGCTCAAAGTTAAGGACTGCATCTGAGAACTGATAAGCATTGTTGCTTTGGGTGTTATAGTCACCACCATTGTTTCTAATTGTAAAAGCTGGAATCATAATTGCTCCTAATATTTAATATAATAATTGACGTACATGTTAACTGGTCTTGTCTCGCTTCCACCTGCAGGAATAACAGCATTAAAGTTAATTGGAACTCCATTCCAAATAGATGGAGTAGCGCTATAAGGTGCTGCAGTTCTAGGCTGTCCTGTATTGATTGCTTGAACTGTGGATAATTCGTGGTTATGTAACAAGAATTGACTGTATTCAAAAGTACCTAAGCTCGGACCAACGATTCCAGTTACATTTGAGAAACGAGTTAGATTATCAAAATCCCAAACGCCTGTTGGGTCATAATTTCTAAAGAACATACCGGAAGCACTTGGAATTCCATATTGATATTTATTGATAGCCTTTAAGGTTTTAGTTAAAACTTCTGCAGGTGTATCTGCTGATAATATTTGAACATTGATTCCAGTGGATCCAGGAACTAGTGGATCTGAACCACCCGTTTGATTGCTATACCAAACATACCAATCGAGCACCCCTGATGGATTGGTGAAGAATTCAAAATAAGATCCAGGGATAGGTGCTGTACCAGGAAATGTAGCAGATGTTATTTGATATGCATTCATGACTTCACGAAGTGTATTCGCAACATCTTCAGCTGTATCAGTAGAGTGCAATATTACTTCGATTGGTAATGCTCCTACGACAGGAGGACCAGGATCTACTTCCCCAGTAACGTTAAACCAAACATAATATGGGAGTGTGGCACCATTTGCTGAATAAAAATAAAATGTTAAGCCCGGGTTTCCAGTTCCTGCCGTCAAAGCAGCGGCGGTTACTGTATCTATCGTAAACACTATGCCCTGCTCAGCATATGTATTTACCCAATAATCCAATTGTGAGATAGTAAATCCTGTATCTACATCTATACAATAAGTATCCGGCCCAAACTGAGTTTCAGAAGTGCTCAAGTTAAAATTAGACTTACAGATAATCTGATTAGTTGCTATACCACTAGAATAAACAGAATAATTTAAGCTCGCAGAACCAGTAGTACTTCCGTTATAAACAACCTGTCCTTGAAATGTAATTCCAGTTGGAATTATTCCATCTTGGGCATAAGCTGCTCCAACGCCACTGGAGTTAACAGTCAGCCTTAATATATCAGTAACGCTATTGCTATAAGCCGTGGCAAAATCACTGCCAGTACCAAACATAGGAATATTTGGAACCGAACTATTTTCTATTAAAAAATCCCCCAATCTTGAAAATGGAATACCATTTGTAGAAAATCCAGAATATGGATAAGAGGCTTCAATAATTGGCATCTTATTACCCTTTGGCAAAGGTAATAAGCTTAATGGGCTGGTAATACTTCCAAGACTAATCCCCACATCTCCAACATCTGAAGCAGAATATTCATAACCAATTCTTGTTAAAACTTTAGGTAAATATAAATCTCCACCATCATAGTCAGGAACATCGGTCCAGCCATCTACACCACGAGTTATCATGTCTGCATTGGTCTGTAATGGGAATGCTGTAAAGTCAATCTCACCATTAGCCAAAATGAAATCAGTATGATCAAAGATAAATGGAATACCTGTGGGCAATGCGATATCAATAGCCACATAATCAGTGTTAGATGTTGTATCAATTACTAAACCTGTATTAAGACCAAATTGGAATTGATATTGATATAGATCTCCTGCGGTAGTGATCACATCTGTAAATACAGTCACTGGCGCCACTATAGTTCCAGTTGGCCCGCAATATTTAACCACTTGAATAGCGATTGGGATATCAATATTACCTTTACCCCAAAAGCAGAATGTATAAAAGTCTTCATTGGCTGAGAACTTATTTACATCGTTGAATTTAATTCTAAGGTTTTTTCTGTCCTCAGTGCTACTAAAAGTAACTGCTTGCAATTGACCAATAAACCTAGGGCTATTAGGAGGATTACCTGGAATATATTGCTGCTCAATAAATCTGTAAGTATTTTCAGAAACAAGAGGTGCGGCAAGCTCAACACTAAATCCACCCTGAGCAATAACGTTAGTACCAGCAACCAGCATATTATCGGGGCCAGGCACATTAGTATGAGCAAGGAATTGACCATTGGGGATATAATTGAATATTCCAGCATCGCTGCTAGGTGTAATGCCACCAGATCCATTGCTTGGTACAGCTTCTCTAGTAAATTGAGGGCGTCCCAAATTATCTTGTACCACCACATAATAAAGTTCTGGTTCACCAGTAATAATATTGAAAGGAAAAGCATAAATAACGATGTCATTTCCATTCACATCAACAGGTGTACCAACTGAACTTAGGAGAACAGGATTTGGAAGTGGCACATAGGTATAAGTTCCAGTTGTTGATGAGAGTTCGTATACAGTCTTGGGTATACTACGATTTTCATCAGAGTAGAAGTAAACGCGGCCATTTGATAATGGTCCTCCTGTAGCTTTATCTACAAAGTATTGCTGTAGATTATATAAAGGAATGTATCTTGGATCTAATGACATTACTGGGCTCCTGCTGATATTGCGGGGGATGTTGCTTTCAATGCTTCATCTATAGTTTTCATGGCTTTCAAGACATCTGGATTGGTTGCTAATTGAAAAGCATCAAATCCATAATATTTACCAATTAAGGCTGGTAAAGAGATGGGTAAGCTCGCCATGGTTGCTAATTGAGATTTGCCAGCACGTTGATTTAAATTCTTTAACTCTCCAAGCATCGGATGATTCTCAGGGAATCTATATCCGCCATCAGGATTTTTAGCTGTAACTTCTTTTTGAAGAAGTTTTTGTAATTCTTGCATAGTTGGTTCAGGAGCTAAACCTTGTCTAGGTCCTGGTCCAGATCCACCAATGACACCTTCTTGCATTTGTGAAAATTTAGGATTTTTTAAATAAGGGCTAAATTCTGTGGCATATTGATGCATGCCTTTATTTAAAGCTTTAAGTGCTTCTGGATTTCCAGAGAGAGATTTTTTTAGATCGGACAATACACCCTCTCTGAATGCATTCAATTTATCTCTAGCTTCAACAGAAGCAAAATCAGATCCCTTTATTTCACGGGCTCTTTTACCAACCGTGCTTTGTAATTCAAAAGCATTTTGATAAGAATTATTTTTTTCAAATTTATCAAAAATTGCTCTTTCTTTTTTAGTCAGCAATGGCAAAGCATCATCCATGTTTTCAATGAAGCCTTCACCGACCTCAACCATTCCGTCCCCAGCAGCTTTTTTGGCCTTATCCAAATTGCTTACAGCAGACTTTTCAGATTTATTCATATGCTCAACCAGTCTCTGAGTTGTGTCTTTGGTGTATTGAGTTCCAGGAATATATTCAGCCAAGATTCCCAAGCCTTTGCCTGCATAAGGAATTGTTTCTAATCCTGCTTGAGCTATAGCTGCGCCACCGGCTGCTCCTAATGGATTTTCAGGATTAGTCAATGCTGCTGATGTTGTTGCTTCTCCAAATCTACCTAAAGTCGCCGGTAAAGCTTGACCACTGGTTAAATAATTTGTGGCTTGTTGTGCTCCTGGAGCTGCACGACCTAAAGCACCTAATCCTGCTGTTGCTCCTTGTCCTAATGCGCCACCAAGGCCCATCATTCCTAATGCACCACCCGCAGCGCGCCCTAGGCTTTTAGAAATTCCTTCGCCAGGAATAGTATTTTGAGTGGGCACTCTTTGTTCTGTAAATGGAGAGGCAAGAGTGTTTCCAATGGTAATAGGAAGATTACCAAGAGCATCAACAAAAGATGTGCCTGCTTTAACGACGCCAGTATTTTGAATGTCTTTGCCAAATTGGCCTAATTTCTCTGCTAGAGAACTTTTAATTTCTTTTTTTTGTTCCGGGTTTTCAGCTTGTTTCATTGCTCTCATTTCATAAAGCTGTTCTAGGCTCATTCCCTTCAATGATTTTTTCATCTTATCCCCGCTTGTTTTTCTGCTTCAGCGATTGCTGCATCTAAATCATCGATGGTGATGTCATTTTCAACATTTTTATTTTTAGAATTGTATTGTTGCGCGGCTGAAACTGGATCTAAGATTGCTTGGTTGGCAATGTGAGATGCTTCTGCCAATGCTTCATTTAAATGTTTATGCATGAGCTGATATGTTTCTCTACTCATGAAAGGCTCAAACTGCTTAACCTTACCAGCAAGTGCATCTTCCATATGTTGAAGTGCTGATATACCTGATTCACCCGCAGCTAATCGAATACGCATATAGGTTAATTCAGGAAATATTGCTGTTCCTGCAAAGAACTTGGCTTGTTGTTCAATATTTTTACCTTGAACAGCATCTGCTATTTGTGTGGGTGAATAACCCATGATTTTGACAGGATCTGCATATGGTGTTATCCATTCAGCAACCTTGGGCGCTAAGTACGCTATTTCTTGTTCAGCAGCTACACGCTTTTGAACAGCTGTAACTGATGGTTGAGTAGGGTTATAAACAGGCGCATATTCTGAGCTATTCATTGCATCTACAGGAATGCCTCTCATCTCAGCCATTTCAGCTAATGTATAGCCTTCATTCAACATCTTGCCTGCTTCTGCTTGGTCATATCCAAGGCCAACACCTTTTGCTATTAATGAACGCTTAACATCCATTGGATAGCTTCTGAAATCATTAGAAGCCCCACTGCCACCTTTCTTTATACCTTCAAGAATCAAATCAGCATTTGGATCTCCGCTTTTTACCGCGGCATTATAAGCAGCAAGCTGTCCGGCAGTTCCTGTCAAATTTCCACCATATTCATCAGTTCTTCTGCTTTTTTCAGCAGACGCCAATCTTTGTTGCTGCAAGGCTTGTTCTGATGCTAATTTTGCCTGCTCTTGTGACATGCCAAATTGATTTCTCAAATCATATTCTAATTTCTCTCTATCAAACTTAAGCGCATTCAATTCAGCAGCGCTCATGCTTTGGTTTGCTTTAGCTTGTTCACCCATTAACTGCGCTTCAAATAATTGTGGATTATTTGCAAGTTCTTGCTTAAGCGCTTCTTGCTCAAGCTTCATTCTTTCTCTTTGAGCGGCTTGAGTTCTCATTTGATCTACAGCACTATAGCCACCCATAAAAGATTCAAAAGCATTTTGTCTTTGTGGTGGATATTGAATTTGATATGCCATTGATAACTCCTATAAACCTAACCAGCCACCAAGACCGCCAACTCCAGCACCAAGCAATCCATATAAATTATTTTGCTGATTTGCAGCGCCGTTATATGCCAATCCTTGCTGTGCACCCATAAATGAACCTGTATTGCCTGCCATGGAATTAGCAGCGTTATAGCCCATATTTGCCATATTCCCAGCGGTATTCAATCCTTGTCCATGCAGCCCAAGAAGGTTATTCATATAATTCCAATAATCTTGATTCGCTATATTGCTAGCCTGACCCATCATTTCTGTTTGATGAGAAGGAGATCCCAGCATTCCACCAGCAGCAGCCGCCATATTTCCAGCATTCATTGCTTGGTCCATTTGATATTGATACCCTGGAGACTCTTCATATGTAGAGCCAAACTGCTGATGCAGCTGATCCGGATTATTCAATAACATTTGATATTGCTGCTCGAGTACAGGAAGAGCATTCTCACCAGCCTGTGAATAAGGACCGTAGTATTCCTGAAGCATTTTCTGAAAATCTTCTAAACTGTACATATCCATAGCTTGTTGCTCAGGACTTCCAAATAAACTGTCAAATATTCCGCCAAACATATATCACCTATGTCACTGTAAAAGTTTTAAGTACGCCATTGCTTATATACTGTGGCAGCCCTGTATCTGAATTCACAAACATCTTATTATTCAATAACCCCTCGACATCCTGTGCAATCAAATCATTAATCGTGGTTGTGTCGTTTGAAGGCAAGCTAATGCCCTCGTTAGAAAAGTTAAGCTGTAAGTTTTGTGTCAACTGAGAGAAATAAATGTTCCAATCAGGAGTAAAGTTTTTAGCTTCATCCACAGCTACGCCATTAACATAACTTGGGAATATCATTGAGGTTGCTGTTACAAAGCTCATGCTGCCCCCATTCCATTTTGCCGAGTCTGCATTACACCATCGGTGCAAACCACTCTAGCCAAGCTGTAAAATCTAAATTGATGTGTCAAATCATTGGCAGAACCAATTTGATTAAACAGCACGCGGTTATTTCTTCTAGCTTGTGGATTCATCTTAATGCTGACGTAATTACTCCAAGCTTCAGCGCCATCTCTAGATACTGAGTAATCAATACGTGGAATGTAATGATTGAGTACGTATTCATTGGTTAATGCAGATGCTATATATCCTGCTATAGGCTCTTGAGTAATGGGTGCGCCTTGCTCATCAGTTATAAAAGCGATTCTATCTTGTACATAGAATGGATCTTCTCCTTGCTCTAACGTAAAGGATAGATTGCTCGCCACAAATCTAGAGCTATCAGCAAGACGTGTAGGAGGAGTGATTCTTATCCTTGGTATCTGCCTAATTTCCGGTGGATTGGGATTAGGAATCAGTAAGCTTGGAGTCGTATAATCGTAATATGGATATTTAAAGCTCTGTTCGTACAGATTTCCGTCATTTAAGCTTACGAAATAGTAAGTATCATTGAAATAAGCTATGCGAGACGCTGTGTAATGATTAAGATTTTCATCTGTTAATGTGCTGAATAATCCTGATTCAAAATCATATACTAATGTCAGATTATCTCTAGGGTCAGCAAAGGTAATTTGATAGTAGACATGGCCAGCTTCTGTATAAAAGAATGCAAACGAATCTGCTGGATTAATTAATTGCTCTAAACGATATTCTATTCCATCAGTAGAAATAGGTTGGCTGCTAGATCCATTGGCCATCATTATGACCGGGCCAGAACGTTCATTCACCGCCAGCCAGACTACCATGTCAGACATTGCAGCAATCGTAGATGGACTTAAACAGCCATAGTCAATACTTGTTGATGCATTTCTTTGATAAGGGAATAATCCACGACCTACGTCATTCCATAATTCAGTAACGTTATTACCAAATACATAAATTAATGAGCCCTTGCCTGGAGCGCGAATTACCGCAACAGAATTATCAGGCTTAGTTTGAATAGCACCAGATACTGCTACGCCTCCTGCTCCCCATAACCAATTTAGGCCATCATTAGAAGCGGAAAGGTACCAAGAGGCTGATTCCAAATCAGGTACAATAAAATAACCATCATGATAAGTAACGTATCCAGGTTGAATAGGATTTCCTGTTGAAGGATTATTAGGCAATATCGCAGTCTGAAAAATACCTGTAGACCAATTATAAATCCATAAATCAGATCCATCTGCTATTGCTATTTGCGCCGCAATATTTTCATCTATAAACACATCGCCTGTATAAGTATTCAAATTGAATAAAAATTGAACAATTATGTTATTCAAAGGACCTTGTATTTTTAGAACCTGATTGTTAATCACGGCAATCATGAATCCACCGCGAGTACTAGAATAAATAGCGCGGCCTTGTGCGCTTCCAGCAACAATATCTTTTATCTTTTTATAGCCTGCGTATGACACTAAGAATTTATCAGACACAACCATATTAAAAGTTTGCTCATCAGAAATCTTTGGGAAACGACCAAATAGATTTCCGCCAACAATTTTAACTGGTGCGTCTAATAAAGGTTGCTGAGCAGTAGGCTGCATTAATACCCCCATCCAGCAGGTACATATCCAGCAGAGGCATTAGCAAACGCATAGTTTGGTGCGTAATTGCCATTGAAAGGACATTGGATTTTTTGGGTAAAATCTGTTGGGCTCGTGTTTCGAATAAGATGTTCGTATTGTTTAAACTTAGCAACAATAGATGGTGGAGGAATAACATTATATTCTTCACACAAGTATGTAGCTACGCCATAGCGTAAGTATTCAAGATAATATGGATCATATACTAACGATAAATCTTGATTAGGTACTGTAGATGTTAAGGAGTATTTACCCCACATCTCGAATATATAAGCTTCATTAGGAGTGAAGTAAACGTTAACATTCATACCTCCCATGACTCTTTCGGTTTCATATATATAAGGTAAAGATGCTACGCCATTAGCACGTGGCGTTGCCCAATAATCTTCACGAGATTTACGAGACATCGGGAATCGTACTGTTTGGTCCGGTGATGCATCATTAGGAATAACAAACGTTAAAGTCTCTACCTGAACAAGATTAGGGAAGAAATATGTTTCTTGAGAGATAACCCCATCAAAATGGGTTTGAGTAAAATAAGGGATAAGTCCCAGATTTGCAGTATTCATTGCCAATAAGGCATTTAAACAAAATATTCCATCTTCAAATTGGGAACCAGACACCTCTTGTAGGTCGCGACTCACGATACCGGTTAAAAACCAAGCACGTGTTACAAGCTCGCCTGACGTATAAGACATATGGCCCCCAATTTGTCGATAATCGACTATTAACTTAACGGAATAACAATCTTCATTAAGTATTCAGGAACAGCGTCTGCTCCATAAATACAGTCATGCCACCAAGTGATTTCGTTTTGACCAGGAATAGCACCGGTGTACAAACGAGTAGAGATACCAGTTAATGGATCTTTCTCATTTGAAGTTACATACGGTGATTGATCTGGCAATTGAGGCATTGCTAAGTACATAGCGTTACCACCAACGATTAATCCACAAATATGGCTTGGTAGAACCGTAACTTGCATACCAGCAACAATGTTGTAGGTTAAGTTTTGGTTTTGGTTGCCAGGAGTTGCGCATAAAGTTGGAGTAATGTTTACAGTTACGTTGCCAGCACCATCAGAGCCAGCAGGCGCTGTGATTTGACATTGAACTGGGACCAAGCCGTTTTGTTTATAACCAGCGAAGGTTAAGTAACGAAGATTTGGGTTAGTTCCAACGTTATCATTGAAGGTGAATCCATCAAATTGGAAGATAGCATTTGGATCGTTTGGTGTAGCACCACTGAAAGTAATTTGAGTGATGTTGTTACCAGTAACGTCGTTTGTTGATACAACGGTCAATACGTTACCAACGCCAGCAGGACCAGTGTTACCAACGGTACCAGAAGTATGTTGTGGTAATAGGATTGATTCATAGAACTCAACGCCTTGCCAATCTGAAACCATCCATTTAGACATGATTTCTTGGTTACGGCTGATAACGAATTGGTTTGCAGCTGAACTCGCAATGTTAGGAGTTACAGTTGTTGGCCAGTAAACCTTCAAGTCATAATCCATAGCAGCACCATACGCACGATACTGTGCAAGCATGTTTGCCACTTGGGTAATGTTTGATAATTGAGTTACGCCATCACCGAAATAACGGTAAGGACGAGTTTCAGCTAAAGAAGCAACAAATGCTTCAACGTCATATGACAATTGGGTCATAGCGCCACGACCGATGTAATCCATATAGGATTGTTCGTTCATGTTGAATATGACTTGTTGGTTACTAAATGCCCATGGCACTAATTTTTGTTGGTCAACAGTCAAGGTACGTTTACGTTGTGTAACACCTTGGGGTGAACCTACTAAAGAGCTTTGACTGGTTAAACGATATGGTAAATCATAGGAAACTGTGTCGCCTAAGTTACCAGAGAAAGTTTGGAAGTTATTAAATTTAGGATTACAAGTAACAATAAATGCAGAATGAAATAACATGTATGCAAGGCCGGCACGTTGGTACGTGACTACCTGTTGTAAAGTATTTTGCGGGGTTGTCATTTTAGATCTCCAAATCAACCATTTTTAAATGTTGATAGGAGTGCCTAAAACTATTTACGTATCCATGATTGTTTATAATAATCTTGGACACTAGGCGTACCACTATCAACAGCCGTTGTTGTCGGTTTTATTTGTGACAATGGTTTTGATGGTGTACCGCCCTTAGCAGCTTCATTATCCTTAATGGACTTTGATAATTCTGCTACAGCCTTCATGGCTAATCGGGGTGACTTCTGATAAAGAGACAGGATTGAACCTGCTTTACCAACATTACTAGCCAACTCGTACATTACATCAGCGGTGTTTTCAGTATTTGTGGCAAGCTGAACTAATTCAGTAACATCAGCTAACCCAAAATCTGCCATCTTGTCTTGAAAATCTGGATACTTTTCGTAGCCTGATGCCATCTTTGCAGTGAAATCATTCATGATCTTCTGCGCAACAGCTTTTTGACCAGCCTTCTCTAGAACGCCTTGTAACTTGGCATCTACCATGGCATCAATGTCTTCACGACTAATCGCGCTTCCACCTACACCAGCTGGCAACCTTGATTGAGCTTCAGTTTTGACGCGTTCAATGTCCGCGGCAGCCTTTTCACGCTCTCTCATCTTTGCAGCATGTACAATCTTTTCTACTTCATCCTGTGACACCATTTTTGGCGCAGCAGAAATCTCTGGACTATCAGTTACCTGACCCAAATCATTAGACAAACCATCACTCATATAAAACCTCTCGTTGACTATTGCCCCGTCACGGTTCACCGCGTTACTGTCGCGTACAGACCATTTTTCCCCATGGTTGGGTTCACCGCATTACAGCTGCGTAGCTGGTTATTACTAACACCTTAATTATTAGGCATGAAGGATGTTTATGCAAGTTATTGATTCTATTGTATTTTTTTGTAAAAATATCTTTATTTATGGATATTGATGTAGATATTTGTATTGTGATGTTTATTAGGCTAGAATTATTTTCATTTAAAGGAATAAGTATGAATGATTAAATCTTTGCACTTCTATAAAGAATCTAATGGTGGAAGGGTTATTGCTCATGGAGGGTCTGTTCCAGATCATATTTCAAATGAAAGATGCTCCATGGAATTTTGTAAGGGTGATAGTAAATCTATATTTCAACAAAAAGACATGACCATATGTCATGGATGTATCAGGAAGATAGAATTATCACTGATATTAGGTAAATATAATTTGGACTTGATAGATTAGTGAGCGTGGTTAATAAATGAAAGTTAAAAAAACAGATGAGCAGACCATAAAAGATTTCTGGGAGTCACCCCCAGACTCTTTGCACAATGAATCAGAGGTGGCTCTTATAAGAAGAGTTTCCACAAGTAAGCTTGCGCATGAGCGTATGGAAAATAAAGGTCCTAAGTTCCTAAAGATATTTGGGCAGGTTGTATATAGGAAGAGAGATGTGGAAGAGTTTATTAATGGGTTTGATAAATAAGGAGTTAATAATGTCATCATTACAAATGTTAGAAAGTTTAGCGTTAGAATTGAATAAACCATTAGAAGGGATAGAGGTAAGTGCAGCAGAGCATTTGGCTCAAGTTGTTCTAGCTAAGCTTGGAATATCTTCTGCAAATGCTACAGCTGATATCGAAACTGCGTTTAAATCATTGTGTGATTTAGTTACATCTGCTCATGGGAATCAACAAAGTGAAACTAAAACCGTTCAATCTTAAGCAGTGGATACAAGCCGGCAATAAGAACAATGTGTTCACCAAAGGTAATCTAAAGGTGATTTCTATTACCATATTCAGTGAAGTTAAAGATGGTAAGTCACCCTGCATTGCCGGCATTGTTAAGCAAATGAATCCACCTAGACACCTGTTGTTAACATGGAATGAGGATGGACAATATCAGCCATCAGAGATGTTCCATGAGTTTGATCTAATGGTATATGACAATCATGTGCCATGGTTATTTGAAGTTAAAAAAGGAATAAAGAAATGAGTATCGATGGTAGATTTAATGGCAACCCCTTTATTGGTGATGTAAGTATAAATGCAGAGTCAGCTTCAACTAAGATAACCTGCATTGAAGATCCAAATAATACTGGACACTATATTGTTCAACAAATCATTAAGATTAAAGATCGGACAGGTGGAGAAACTATACATGGCCATATAATTCTTAGGCGTTTTACAAAAGATATGACGACTGCGGATGCTTTATACTTTATTGCGAATTACTACAATAAGGATATATAAAATCCATACATAGATAAAAATACACCCATAGACAAATAAGCTAAGATGGAAGGATAAAGAAGTGATTTGGATTATCCCTAATGCAATATTTCTAATGATAAATTTAATATTAATAGGATTCGTTTTCGCTGACATAGGATTTTGGAATTTTCTAAGAGTATTTCTTTCCTTTATAGGAGTAATATTCAGCGCTATTTCTTTGTATCTAATAATTAAATAATCTAAACCAAGGGATAAAGAAGTGAAAGAAGGCGTGGTAGAAACTTTAAGAAGAGCTGTTGCATCTATGCAGCTGGATTCTTCTATAAAAGCATCTTACTTACAACAGCAAAGAGAAGATAATAAAAATCTATATATACAAATAGAGCATTATAAGAAAATTAATAAAACATTAATATTGGGGTATATATTTATTTCTGTATTATATTTTATATTTAAATAATCTAAACCAACTGTAATCCCATGCTCTCACGCCAGCCACATTGTTGAACACCTAATAATGCGCCAGCTCCCACTACAGTAACATACTGGATATTATTTCCTCTTGGACCTTTACCAACAGGTATCCAAAAAGTTTCTGACAATATGCTGCCACCGCTAGCAACATTATTATCTGCAATGAGATAGGGTATCAAGGCAGTATTGTTTGCTACATTATACTGGGAAATAGCAGCATAATCTGTGACGCTAGCAGGTTGAAATTGCATGCGTGTCAATATATCCGTCACCATGGGTGAAGAAAATAATCCATCATTACCGCTTAGGGGGATTGTGAAAAATACAGTGGGGCCATATGCGGCGCCAGTAAGAAACTGTTGTCCTGTATATTCTCTCGTATTTCCTGTTCCACTTTGTGTGATTTGAGTTAACTGTCTAGAGATGTTGTTTAATACAATAGTGCCAACTCTGCGCCATTGATTATAACCAGGTGGAAGGAAGTTATATCCTGTGGAAACAATAGCGGTGGTTGGATTAATTCCAGTGCTATCTCCTAGAACATACACAGGCAAAGGCTCTAACTGTAGATTAACATTAAGATAAGTAAATGCTACGGGGAAACATCCTAATGGACCTGTAGTATTCAAATCTAAATTTAAAAGTTCAGGTAATCCTGGTGTTAGATAAGGATTATAAGTAATAACATAATCACTAGCAAAAGCTCTTGCAGATCCAGGTTTCAAAGTAAATTTAGTGCCCGCACTAAGCCATGCAGTTCCTGTTGGAATAGTTAATTCATAACCAGTGATAAATGGATCTGAACCATAATAAGGAACAGAATAAGTACCATTAGTAAACATAGGGAAAAATGTGGGACGTATGCCTGCAGGAGCCATGATTTATTCCTTTTCAATAAATTAAAGACCCTCAATGTTTATTAAGGGTCTAGGCTTTAAAAAAAACTTTATTAACGTAATGCAACACCCATATCATCAGTCCAACCAATCACTTCGATATCAACTGTGTCTAAAGCACTACTTGCTGAGTAATCAATACCAGCATGGCCAGTAGTTGCATCAATGCCAGGCAACATTTCAACCAAGAATGTAGATTTAGCACCCGCTACAGAACCTTGAAGAATAATTCCTGTACCAGTTAACCCTGTTGGATTCAATGTAAGAACATCTGTTTGTGAATTAGGATTAAAGGAGATATTCAATAAAACTTTAGATGTAAATCCAGGGGCAATAGGACCATTTACAGCTGTTAAATCAACAAAGGTTGGCGAAGTAGCTGGGGTCAATGTGCTAAGCGCAGTAACGCTATTACCTAATTCATATTGACGAACTTCATAATGCCCAGTTTGTTTGAAGGGAATGATGTGGAACAAAGTACCATCGATATACACTTCACCAACACGCGCAAATGAATCATATCCAGCTGGCAAGAACGCTTGGCTCGTAGGAACAATGATGGTTGTTGGGTTAGCACCAGTAGAATCACCAACAGCATATAGCGGAAATAGGGTATTGTTACCCGCCATGCCCGCTTGAGTTAATGGTAATGGAAAGCATCCGCCAAATCCAATAGGAGTTCCAATGATTAATTGACCATTGAAATCTAATTGACCCTGTGGAATGAATACAGTAGACACATCCAATGTAATCACGCCAGGAGCATTAGTATTGATTGGAGGATAATAAATATTGTCAGGAAATGCTACACAGCGTGCGCAGCCAGGTAGAAATGTTGCAGTGGTAGCGCCAGTTACGGTCATTTCAAATCCTGCTACATAAGGACGTGAAGCGAAATCAGGGGTTTCGGTAATCTTAGGGTTAGTTGGAACTTGGAAAAACATATTTCACCTCATTAGTTAATGGAATCTATTCTAATTTCATTTCTTCTTTGATGATAAAGATCGTGAAATGTTAAAGAAAATTGTATCTTGGTCTCTTCTAATAAATCAGCCATTTCATCAAAGGAATTAATATAATGCTCTTTGAGGTCTGCTTCATTATTTATCCTAGCCAACTCCCAAGAGGTCTGGCTTAAAAAATCTTGTATTGTATATTGATCTTCTGTCATTTATTGCCCTATGAGGATAGCCTATTTGTCAGGGGAAGGCAAAATGGCCTCCCTATCTCCCTCAAACACGTTGCTATACGCCTCAATCAAATCATCAAGGATTGTATTAAGATAAACATTAGCCTTTAATAGCTCATCTTTCATCTTAGGATTATGCATAGTCTTTTCTATCAGCTCTTCATGTTTAAATAAAGCATCAATGTATCTATAATCACCCATAGCCTTACAGAGCCCGTAATATTTTTTAGCAGATGTATAATTAATCATTCGCTATCTGTCTTTCACGCTTAGCCATATCTCTATTAAACCTTCTATCAGCCTCATCCAAATCCATTTGAATAATGTTATTAGAAGCCTCTAGTGCCGCCAATATTTTGTCATACTCTATCTTGCCCTTCTCCATAGAAGTCTTCTCATTAGTAGAACTTATACTAGCAATAGCTTTAGCTAATTCAATCTGATTCTTCTCACGAGCAATCTCGACGTTAGCCATATCAACCATAGCTTTAACCTGTGTCTTACGGTTCTCAGCATCTACACGGGCCATAGCAGTCTGCGCTTCACTAGATACTTGCTGTTGAGCTACTTGAACCATCATCATCTCAGGATTAGGCTGACCTTTAGCCCGTTCTTTCATCTCTGCCATTTCTTGCATAAACTCATTGGCCATCAGCTTAAGCTCATCCCCGCCGCGTATATCACGTAGATTGTCCACAAGTATTGGCAATGCTTTAGCTTCCACAAGTGCCGCAAATCCTGGGAATGCTTTCGCAGTCTCGTCGAGAGCAGCTTGAGATTGTGCTTGCTGAACTTGGAAGCTTGGCCCCGCTTCTAATGATACATCTAAGTCATCAGGACGAAATTTCATGGATACCCCCCCGTCCTGATTAATCTTCACATAGGATTTAAGCCCCCTAGAATCTCTAACGGGCAATGTAGCCTTATCCGTGTGAATCATTGGAATCAATGTGACAATACTTTCAGCAATACTTTGCATCCCTCTAATCATGCTGACTATATATGGCTTAGCCGCGGCGGTGCTCATTATTTGTACCTGTTGATAGGCTTTACCACTCATTGGATTGCTAGCTTGTGCGTTCACTTGTGGGTCGAAATTACCTAGTGTATTCATTGCTACCGAATCAGCCATCTCAAATGTACCCATGATTTCAGGGGGTAATGGGGTGGGCGCTAATTGAATAGGAGGTTGCAACGGAACATTTGGATCGTCATCTTTAAATGCATTGAATGTCAAAACATTGGCATCTTGTGGATTACGCCAAGGCTCAGCATCTTGACCACGCAAACTATCCGTAGATGCCATGAATGGTGATTGAATCATCTTCATCATGCCGTAAGCCAAAGATTGTCCAGAATAATTTTTAAGCTTTTGTGAAGAAATTGCGTTGTAAATGTATGGACGGGTCATAAACTGAACGTTAGAGTTATCCTGGTTCTTTATAAGCTCAGAGTTGCCATCAATGTAAATGTAGGGGAAGAATGGTAGATCTGTTTCTTCTTCTTCCAATAAATGATTACCTATCATCTTATAACGCCAGATAGTCTCAACTGTAGTCATGCGCTCTTCTACTATCTGTGGCATCTGGGGAATAAACAGCATCTCATCCCACCACTCTGCAAACTTCTTATACTCATCCATTAGCATGGTAGAACCATCAGATAGTTTAACAAGGCGCTTCTTGGAACGTTTCTTGAAGTAATAGTCAACAAGCAGAACTATATCTTCTTGTTCACTACGATATGACCACTTGATACCTTCGTAGGAATTAGTATTACCGAGCCCCTCTAAATCTATATCTGAATACTCTTTCTCAAATCTTTCTTTGTTCATGGGATAGGCTTCCCAGAAGTATTCTGCATCACTCTTATCATGCTTGGTTGCCAGCATATCAAAACCAATTAGAGTGGGGTCGAATACAGGCCGTACGAATATCTGCTGGTCAAAGGATTTGTCATCTTTGTAGTCCGCATAGACTTTAGCAGCAGCGTAACCACCTGTTAATGTCTTAGTGAGCAAGTCGTATTCAACCCCGTTAACCTTCATCTCATGAAATATATGGCGAAGATGGCCTTCCACAAACTTCAATTGGGCTATTTGCTCTTTCTCTTTCTGCATGCGAACTTCGGGAGGAAGACTATCATCCATACCGGCTTCTGATTTTCTGCCCACCTTGATATCTATTTGGGAATTGATGAACTCGCCACGTAGGCGTGAAATATAGGGCTCAAGAATATTAAACTCCATGAGCGGTCTATTCTTAGACAATAAGAACATCTTTTCATTAGGACTGAGCGTACTAACGAATGTCATGTGAACAAATCTGTTAAACCTATCGTAGTTCTGCTTGAAGTACTGATATGATTTATCAATATTCTTCTTGGCTTTATCAAACTTCTTGCGCTGCTTTGTGGTCATTCGCGCTTGATTGAATATTGGCATTTGTATCTCCTGCCATTACTTTAATTATTCATTAACTCATCTACATAATCTATTATTTGTGAAATTAGGAAAGCCGCCCTTTCGTTTTCACATACACAAATAAGCTCTCCCTCGGCATCAATTATTTCTTTTGGATAATCCCCGCTTGGATATAAGCTAAAATCATATAGTTCACCTAGTTCTTTTAGATTACTTATAACCTTTTGCCTCATCTGCTCTGGTGATAGCGGAGCATAACCTTCTAATAATCCCATGATTCTCCTGCCATTATGTATATGTTACTTCGTAATATATCTTGGAAAATATTGAGCATCTCTGAGCAATTGTTGATTTAGCTGCATTAGCCTATGATTTTCATTCATCAATCGTATATTTTCCTCATGGATTTTTGCAGAAAGAGCATCAGCTCTTTGCATCAAATCAAGATAATGGGCACTAAGTTCTTGCGCTTCTTTTAAACTGTCATCTAATAATCCCATTGCATAGCTCTCTTCTGTAGCTGCTGATTATGACTGAAATCTCTATTAATCTCTTTAAGGATGCCTGTTGCATCACTGACTTTAGGTAAAAGCGTTCCTTCAATTAAAGCACATTGTATCGCGGTTTGCGCTACATCGCATGTATCATCGTGAGAATGGGCCATGTTAGAAGTTATTTGGCACATATGAGATATGACTTTGTCAATATGTCTAGCATTTCTTGTAAAACTCAACCTTCCTTGAGCTATATAAGGCTGCATCTCAAAATACCTAGCCACTTTGCTACCGGAAGCTTTGGTTCTTTGGATATCCAATACTTTTAATCCTTGCATCCCTTTAAGTATAGAGAGGAGGGTCACTCCAGAGTCTGCTTTTTCGATAACACAATGTACTGGTTTAACAGTATGGCGCATACAGGTAGAATAGAAGTCCCAGAACTCTGCTTCCAGATCTTTTGGTTCAATTCTTATCTCCCTATTGTCTAGCCAATGTAGAGCGTAAAGACCGGTATCTATGCCCCTAGCCTCAAGACGATATACACCAAAAAATCCCATCGCTGTAAAGTCTGCCCAATCCTTAGTGCTGCTAGCTGTATCGATGGTCATGAACGTGCTTATTATCTTTGGTTCGAAATCAAGAATAGGGAAGTCTTCTTTGGCAAATATACCACCCCCATCTGGGACTGGACGTTGCTGCTGCTGTGCCCAATACGCGAAACGATTAAACTTTTCTTCTCTAGTGGCCCATTCTTTCGCTCTCTTAATTATCAAATCATGAAGCTCATTAGGCGAAAGCTCTTCTCGTTCCTGCTTGGTGACTTTTCCATGATATTCAGGGTATAAAATATTTCCTGCGTCATCTTTACATTCTAAAACCACGCTTTCCCATTTATCTCCATCTTTACCATCAAGCACAAATTGAGATAAATCTTCAGAATGTGTTCGTTGTCCGATTAATAGAATGGGAACATTAGTGCCCCTAGCACGATTCTTAATGGTTTCATTATAGTTATCTATGACGCCTTCTCTTATGACTTTACTATGCGCCTTATCAGGTTGGATTGGATCATCCATCAATACCATGCCTGAATATCTTAGTAAGTTAGGAATCCCGCCATCGAAACCCGTCACGGCCCCAGCAGATCCGAAGGCCCTACAAATTCCACCTGCCGTAGTCTGAAACGAGCTCCTAGATTTACTATCACTACGCAGCTCAACGCCAAATAGATATTTATATGCAGGCATCGTAATGATGTCTTTGATAAGAGAGGTATGTTTTTCAGCGAGATCGAATGCATAGGAGATATAAAGCGTATTGCAATCAGGGTATTTTGCTATTGTCCATGCTATGAAATAAGAAAGCATTGTGCTTTTGGCATAGCCAGGAGGCACATTTATACAAAGTCTTAATGTCTCAAGGCGAAACACCTTCTCAAGCTCATCTCTAATGGTCAAGAAGTGTGATTGCCTACCAACAGGCTGTGATAGCTTAAATGGCTTACCATTCTTTAGTTCGAAGAAATATTGTAGAAAGCACATGTAGGAACCGAGGAGGACATCTCTCCATTCTTCATTAGTGAATGTTCTTTGGAGAGATAAGTTGGTCATTATTACTCTTGTTGTCTCTTAGCATTATCAGTAAGCACTCGCGCAATCAACTCACCATGCTTGTTATTATCCAACCCAAATGTTTGTTCAGCATCAATGCCAATAAGGTTAACTGTTCCATTAGTAGGGGCCGTCATACGATAGATATTACCCATAGTATATGAGTATACTTTTGCATCAAATTGGTCATGATTAGGGTTCTGCCCCAATCTTTCCCATCTCATCTGACCTGCAGCTAATCCTTGGTCAACTGCATCAGCAAATTCAGGATATATCTTTATCCATTCATATATAGTCTTCTTAGATATACCTAATGCCCCAGCTGTAGCTTCTCTAGATAGACCGGTGCTTAATGCTTCAAATGCCTTATATGGCATCTCTTGGTCATAGATAGTATTGGCATTCCATTTCTTTGCTGGTTTAAATGCATCATTTGGATCAATCATATTGAATAGTCACTTTGTTACTGTTCAGACACATTACTTACTTTATCATTCTGGCTATCTTTATCAGGTATTAATATCCACTTGCTTACCTGCGGGGAAGATGATTGAAATACAATGGATACTTCATAGTAAGTTCCAAATTTATCAATGTACTCAACCACCTCATCATACGTGACTTGTTTACCATCAATCGTCCAAGACCAGTTAGCCATTACTGTCCTTTCCTTTGATAGTCATTATAAGTCCATCGGTTTCATATATCTCTTCAATCAAATCAGTCATTGCCCTGTACCAATCTTGCACTAGATATTCTCCTGATGTAGCTTCCCACACACATGGCGGTTCCAGCTTATCAGCTATTAATAATAATCTATCTAATGCTTCTTGCTTGGTCATTAATAACCTTTACTGCGACCCATATCTTTCAGATACAAACCTACTTTACCAGCGCTACCCAATACATAACTTTCATTTCCACCAGGATGCTGCATCTTAGTTTCCATATGGCCAGTCTTTGCACCTTTGCCGCTCGTGCTGCTTCCCATTACTCTCGTTCCACCTTCTTTAGGCGCATCTTTTTTCATATCGTACATTTGTTTGTTCCTTAATAGCTTTTAACATAAAGATTAACTTTACCAGCACTTCCCAATGTATAACTTTCATTATCTTTAGGAGGATGGTCTGCTTTCAATTCCATATGGCCAACATCAGCTGCCACTCTACGTGCAGTACTCGCTTTCTTGTTTCCAGCAAATCTATCGCTCTTGCCTTTGCCGCTAGTACTACTTCCAATAACCTTATCGCTACCCTCTTTAGGTGCTTTACGCTTAATATCATACATTTGTTTCTTCCTTATCAGAGATTTAATATTAAAACATGAGTTTAATTAATTAAATCAAATACCTATATCTTTATAACTTTACTACTTACTTTTCTTCTTAGTCTTCTTCTTTCTAGACTTTCCAGCTTCTGAGTAAGCAATGGCAATAGCCTGTTTCTTTGGCTTGCCCGCACGAATCTCAGTGCCAATGTTTTTACTAATAGTCTCTTTTGAGCTTCCCTTTTGCAATGGCATAGCAATTCTCCTGTAATCAATGGGTTAAATATAGCACAGGGGGCATTTAAAGACACCTTTGTCAATGAAAACTTAACCGAATGAATTTTGTTCGGTTAAGCTGTAACCGAATTCGGTTATAAAAAAGTTATGGTTAAAAGGGTTTTTAATCCTTCCTTAGCCACAATTAACATGTTCTAAAGCCACAATTAACATGTTCTAATTCTTTTGCATTAAAAATCAAATGTTTGGAATTAGTATCATGGGTACATTATTTAACACTTGCAGAATATAACTATTAACACTTACACCCCCCGCGGGTGATGATATACTGTATCCATCCCTATTAATCCAAGGAAACCACAATGATTGATGATAACGATCCAAAAATGGAATTGATTAACCGTGTAATAACAAAGAAAGCAGATCGATTACATGATGAGTTTATTAAAATAATAGATAAAATGGCAGCAGATCTATCTAAAGATGAAAGTTTTAAAGATGAAACAGCGTCCTTCAAAGTGACAATGATAGGATCAATCATAGGCTCAGCCACTATTGTTACGTTTGCCAACTTCATTACCAATGTCACAAACGATCCTAAAGTAGCATCCGCAGCATTTGGATGTCATGCCCAACTCATGAAACAAATGTTTGATCAAGTACTAGATACCATGGCTAAAAACACCCCATCCCTTGAAACTGAAAATAGTGAAGGAAATACTGTACATTAGCTTGCATCGCCCGCGGGTGGTGATATACTAACATTAACAAGGAGGTTAATATGTTAGTACTTTCAAGAAGAGTTGGTGAATCGATTATTATTGGTAATGATATAGAGATAACACCTATAAACATCTCTACCAGGGAGGTTCTAGTTAAAAATGGAGATAATTCATCGGTTGTTCGTATACCATTACGCAATCTATATTTTATAAGCCCAGAAATTATAATACAGATAAATAGGATTCAACTCTATGCGCTTTCATTTTATATACATGCGCCTAAAAATGTCCCTGTAGATAGAATGGAAATAAGAAAAAGAAAGTTACTTTATCCAAGATAGGAATGAATTATGAAAGATGAGCATGTATTAATTACTTCAGAAGTGGCTGAGCTTTTGGGTGTTCACAAGACCACGTTGCTTAAAAAGATTAAAAGGGGTGACTTTCCTGAGCCTAACAGAGACCGGCATGGTTACTTCTGGTGGCATAAGGATGTGATAGATAAATATATATTAGATTTAGATCTAAAAAAATTACGCGGCTCTAAATCTGCCTATGATGAAGAGCTCGATAAAGACTCTGATTATGTCTATAGACAGGAATATGCCAATTTATCCAATATTATTTCTTAAGGGGTTGTTATGCCTAGAAAGCCAAAAATAGTCATAGAATGTATTAAATATACCGGTGATAACATTCAAGAGGTCATGAAGTATGTGGGAGCATATCATGCGGTTTGTGGACAAAAGGTACCATATCCTTCTAAGAACAATTTAGTGGTGGGCGCTCCATGTGTAACTTTGATGTTTGATAATCAACAATCATTGTGCATAACTGCCGGCAGTGTTCTTATTAAACAAGAGGGTGAATGGACGGTGGCCGAATGAAAGAGATTCTTTTAGCTATTCTCTGTGTTATTTGCATCAAAAGCTGCCAGATTATCAATATTGCTTATCCCGAGGTACAATGGTTTGATTGGCCATGGGATAAAATAGCATATGACAACGAGAAGGCACTTCGAAGATGATGCCCAACAATCCCTGTTCACCATTCTTTCAACTCTCTACCCTGCCATTAGGAAGCTTACGTTTGCTATTCCTAATGGGGGTCGCAGAAATTTGCGTGAGGCTGCTCGTCTTAAGCATCAAGGGGTAACCAAAGGTATCCCTGATATCTTTCTAGCTTTCCCATCTGGTCAATATCATGGTTTATTCATCGAGCTAAAGCGCCCTCTCATTAAGGGCCTACCTAAGCCCGCTATAACCCTTGAGCAGAAGGAAATGATAGACACCTTACGTTTCCAAGGATACTGCGTAAAGGTATGCTATGGGACTGAGGAAGCGCTAGATACAATCCTACAGTATTGGAAACTGGAAGACTGATCACTATACTTAAGGTACAAAAAGGATAGATTATGGGCATAGACGTTGGGCAACTTATTGATTACGTTATAAAACCTTCCCAAAAGATGATTGATTTATATAGTCGCGATTCTGAGGAATTGGTTTTAGGCACCGCCGCTCAGGAATCTGGGCTAGGTACGTACCTTCATCAATTAGGAGGAGGTCCAGCACTATCTATGTTTCAAATTGAACCTGTAACATACTGGAGTATGTGGAATGACTTCCTGGCATATAAGCCTGATTTGAAAACAAAGATTTTGAGCTCGTGTGGATACGCCACTGTTCCACATGAAGACTTTATGATTACCAATTTAATGTATGCGGCCATGATGTGTCGAATTAGATATTTCTGGGTGAGCGAGAAGTTGCCGGCATTTGGAGATATAGAGGGGCAGGGTGCGTATTGGGCTAAATATTATAACGGTAATCCCGTGAACGGGGTGGCAGGGCATTATGTGGATTCTTTTAATCATTATGTTGGAAATTTTTATGCAAGACCGTAAGAAGTTTTACATGGTTACTTTCGTCTTGCTTGGAATATTAGTTCCTATTAACTATTTCTTATTTAAAGATGTGCCTGACAATCCATTTGAGCTTTTACAGGAAGCCATTGTTCATCATGTGTTTGGGGTGAAGATTGATATCAGCGAGGTTAAGGAAGAGATAGAAGTAGATTCAGGAGAATCAAGTGAGAAAAATTCTGAAAATGCCAAGGAAGAATTCTGATGAACAAGTTAATCATGTTGTTAATAAAAAGTCCGATTATCCTAGCGGCACTTATATTCTTGGCGCTGACTATTCCGATAAACTATATATTTTTAAGAGATCATCCACAAAATCCCCTAGAGAAACTAGATGAGCTTGTCATTAAGTATCTCACGGGGATGGATGTGAATTTGGATGATGGTCAAGAGACGTTTGATGAGATCATTGACCATTTAGAGGGGGAGGATAAATAATTACTTCAATTAAATAATCTATTAGCTCTTTAATCTTTTCATTTTCTTTCACCAATTCCGCTTTCTCGCTCTCTACCTTATCAGCATACGATTTCCATTCATCAGTCTTGGATATGAAGCTATGAGTATGCTTCATAGACTCATGAAGCTGAAGTGCTTTATTATCTAACATGTCTTTGAATGTTTCTAAGCTTTGTCTAAGCTTTTCATTTTCTTCTCTGAGATCTTTGTTCTCTTTTAATAACCAATCTTGGCTATCATGGCATTCTTTAGACTCCTGGATACATAACTGTTCTTTTATATTCTCTATCCATTTTTTATGACAAAATTCTGAACAAAAAAATACTCCATACTGTTTTCTAAAACCTTTTTCCAGGGATTTTTCACATCTAGAACAACAAGATAAAATAGATATATTATCTTTTAACTGTTTATTCTCTTCTTTAAGCTTTTCGTTCTCTTTTTCTAATCTCATGCTATTAGTTTCAAGTCCAGTATTCTGTAATGCTTTAATTTGATCTTCATATTCTGCTATTGAAAAAGATAGACCTTCTGTCTTTAATCTTTGAATCTCTGCTTCAAGCTGTTTGTTCAATGATTCGGATACTTCTAATTTTACTCTCCATGATTCTTTAGCGGATAAATATTCAGATCTTTGTTTATGCATATCTTCATGTATTTTTATCCATTCTTTTGCCTCTTCTTTAAGCTTATTATTCTCCAAATTAACCCCATTTAATTCAGCATTCATCATGATGTGAGTTTTTAGAGCATGCTCTTGCTCTTTCTTGCCATCATCATAGCCAAGGTTATAAGCATGATTGGCGGTTACCACCATAGAAGTTGCTATAGCCTGAATACTATCATTTCTCCAGAACCCCCATAGTGAATCATCTTGATATAACTGAAAATAAGGCCCCGTCAAGTCATGTTTAATTTTATATGTATATTTATTTATCATTTTTCAATCCTTTATTATCCATAAAATACAACCATCAGGCCTCGATCTGTTATCTGGAATGAAGCATATCTATACTTTCGTATATGAAGCCCAATGATTGTATTTTATAAAAACCAAAACAATTTTTTATACCAAGGTTCTAATTTATTTTTCTCCATTTCATCTAATCTGCTGTAATACTGATGCATAATATCCACTGTATACCTGTCTCTTTCTTCCATAAGTCTTTCGTTTTCTTTCTCAATTATTCTACAGCTTTCATAAACTTCATCCAGATGAATTAATCCATCTCTATACATAAGCATTAGCAGCTTAATATCTGGTTCAATTATATTCAAACAACCTCCAAGAATGAACATTATACAAAAAAACCAAGCAATAAATGAAGCTTATCGTGTGCAGGTAAAAAATGATGTTAAATTACCTTTCAAATATTGCCTGGTAAAATAGAAGTATTACTTATATTATATTTGATGTCAAGAAATTAGTTTATATATATTGCTATTGTTATTAAATATATCTAATATATAGATTCAAAAGGAGATTTGTATGAAAAAAAAATTAGTTAAACAATTGGTTCCAATTAAGTTCTTAAGCCGCAAGGCAAAGCAAGCACATAGCCTATTCAATAAAGCTGTAAAAATGGTAGGGGGTAACATTGCCCTATCTAAACTATTAGGTTATCCACAAACACAGATAAGCGTTATCTCCTGCGGACAGGCTCAGGCTAACGAGGAGTTTCGTAAACAGAGATTCCCCACTCCCGAGATTGCCATTAAGATTTCCTTAGCAACTAAGGGTGAGATAAAAGCTGAGGATTTATTGCCGCATCATGATTTTAAATATATGTATGAGTATGTGAAGATGATGGAAAAGATAAAATGATATGGGAGAAGGATATGTTTAAAGAGTTGTTTGATAGATGCACCGGTAAGTCTCTAAGCGAACATGAAAAGTTTCATGCTTTATTAGATAAAAATGTCAAAAGAATGGATGAAATAAGAATAAAATTGTCCGAATATGAAAAAAATATTGGCGATTTGGCCTTAAGGATAATAACAGATTGCTCAACAAAAGAAGATGTTCAAGATGTTATTGACCTGTATGGCGAATACAGAAACATACAAATGGAATATACTCTCTCTTATTATCCCTACAATCCTTTAAGCGACTGTTATTTTTTATATAAAATTTTTGAAAAGCACGGTTTATTATGATCAAAGCTTATGGGAGGAAGTGAACGCAACCTCCCATTTACTTTTTTTCAACTTTACTCTCAAAGGAACTTGAATATAGATATTGTGGAGCTACACTCAATGAATGTGCCATTCGTGGAAAGACGAATGGTTTATTGCAACAATCATTTTTTTAACCAGGAATTTAAAATGATCATACATTCATTGCGAATTATAACCCACTATAAACGTTACATCAACCTTCCAACAGAATTAATAGATCAACTTAGAAAAAGGCTTGGGCTAAAGCTTACCGCCGTATGGGAAATATTATATAAAGAGAGTGATTGGAACGATGGAGTCTTTACGAAAACCTATGAGTATCTTTCTAATAAGATAGGTGTATCTAGAAGGTCAGTGATACGATATGTAGATCAACTTATTTCCCTTGGATTCCTTAAAAGAAAATATAATCACAATGATAACGGAGATAGCCAAGCTAACTCCTATGAATTGGACCTACCTCCTGAAGTTCTCCAGGCACTTAAAGATGCTCCCAATAGAAATAGACCTGGAGTTGAATTAGATCCGGACTATTCGGTTCAACATGATTTATATGAAAGAGATGACGATTTCAATGAACCTGCTCGTGTTGCCGACGTCGGCACTTCGATAGGTGATCAAAAAAAGCCAGCAAAGATAGATGGCAGAGACTATCTCGCATTATTTGGGGGTCAAAAACCTACGATTGGGAATAGGGAGGGGTGTCAGGATTGTCACCCTTCTTATAATAGTCTTAATCAAGATATAAATAATACAACTGAGGCTACGCCTATTGCTGCCTTAAGGCATGAAGAAACTAAGAAAGCCAGTAATTCGGAGATACCGAATTACTCAAACCGTATACATTCATCCAAAGATGTATACAAAACTCCCAAATCTGTCACACAAGGCGTGGTTAACAAGGTAAGGTCGATAGTTAAAGGCATTCCTGGCATCGCAAACCCCTCAGAACTTGTTAGGGAGGCGATACATTTCGTGTCTAACCGAAAGGAGGGGTATGATGAGTGGCAGGCTGTAGGGGCCTTTAGGAAGCTTTTGGGTAAAGATGGATGTTCTGGTTGGTCAACGCCATTTGGCATGAGGGGTAAAAAATGACTGAATATGAAACCACGATATGGGTTAAGGCCCCAGAAGTTAAAAAAGTTGAAGTTAAAAACTGGAGAGGAAGAGTAGTGGGATATAAGTTTGTAGAAGAACCAATAAAACACATTCCTGATGGATCAAAAGAAAAGCCATTCATAACTATAGAGGACGCGATAAATGTCATTTACAGATAAGCTCAAAAAGGGCTTGAAGAAAACAGGTAAAGTTGTTGGTATGACTTTAGGTAAGATAGGCGCCACTATGGTTGGATATCCCTATACCCCTCTGTATGACCATCTTGAGAATAAGAGAAGGAAAGAAGAGGATAAAAAATATGGAGCTTAAGCCATTTGATTTTTATCAATGGAACAAAGACAGAACACAAGATGTTTACTCCAGGAGTGGCAAGCGGATTTCTAGCCTACATTACTTTAAGGATGTTCCCCATGTGAATGGAAATTATTGCTTTGCTGGAATAATCCCTAATGACGGCCTCTCTAAATCATATATATATATCTGGAATTATGAAGGATATGCCAATAACTGTGGCGATTATTGCAACCAATTCAAATTTGATAGTGACCTTATGCTAGAAGATAAGGAATAATCACACCCTGACATACAACTAACCTAATACAAAGATATATAACAAATATTCTTTATAAATATTACATTTGTTATGTTATGTGCTATCCTATAATTATCAAGATTAATAATTATAGGAGAAATCATGAATGCAATAACACATAATGAGATGGGATGGTTGGTAAGTGCTTTACGTGAGACAGATCGCAAAGCGGTTGAGATATTCAAGGATGGTAGGAGTTTGCTGCATATATGTGCTCAATATGATGCAGAAGAGATTTGTTTTGCCTTAGTCAAGGTTGGGTATAATGTCAATGCCGTTGATAATTATGGTCATACGCCTTTATTTACTGCTATTCAACATGGTAATTATGATACTTGTCTAGTTCTTATTCAAAATGATGCCAATGTTGACCATCAAGATCCAAATGGAAACACCCCTTTAATCAAAGCTATAAGTACCAATAATCTTGATATTATCAAGCTTTTGCTAGACTTTGGCGCTGATGTCAATAAGCCTAATATATACAATGAAACACCCCTTTTTATAGCGTGCCTTGAGAAAAGAGATGAGATACAGAAGTATCTTATTGATAAAGGCGGGGTATTAGAAATATGAAATTAAAACCATTTGACTTATTTGATGAAAATTATAAAGAACATTCTTACACAAGAGATGGAAGGAGGGTGGTTTGCATCCACGTTGTTACGGGATGTATAACTACACCATCTGATCTTATGGGGATAATAATAGATGAAGAGGGAGACCCCTGGATGGGGCACTGGAATATATATGGAGAATATTATTTTAGCAAAGACATGATGCCAAATCCTGACGATCCTTATGATGATATAAGAATACCTTCCATCTATGATTTAATGATCGAGGATGAAGATTAATAAAGGATAGGTATTAGAAATATGAGAAATTATGAATGGATAGAAGATCCTGAAAATGAAAAAAATGAATCATGTATAAGATTAATATCTGATATCAGCATGTCTTGCAGATATGGAAGTGACACCTGGGAAGAGGATGGATATTGGTACTATGCAGATATTAGGTGGGATGGATGCATACACTTTAATCATGCTGGAAATATTCCTTTTGGAAATAAGTATAAAGATCGGAATAATGGTGAAGCTTGTGATAGCTATTATCACATCTGCGATATAGATGAATTAATTGAAAGGCTTATAACATTAAGAAATGAAGCAAGAAATCATTTTGGAGAAGACTGGGGTAAATAATATAAATAATATTACATTTGTTATATTGTGTGCTATAATTATCAAAAGTGAACAACTAAGGAGCCTTGAAATGTTAGATAGAATAAGTGATTGTGGTACTGATTCTTACGTAGGTTTTGAAGATGGTGAATATGTAATGGTTCATACCTGTGGTCATACAGGTGAGGTTGTGGGTAATGATTACTTTGACCCTATGGCTGATTATATACCCATGGAAGATGATGACAGAAGAGAATGGGCTGACAATATGATGGCCTTAAAAGATGAGAGATATGAGATAGAAAGATTGGAAATGGCTAAGGCTAATCCATCCTATATGGATATGATTAATACTCAGGTTGAGATATTGAAACAAATATATGGAGATAAAAGATGAACAAAAGTGAATCCATTGTAAATCTAGCTAAGGCATTGTTAGTATTTCAAACTGAGGTGGGAAATATATCTAAAGAAGCTGTTAATCCATTTCACAAAAGTAAGTATGCTTCTTTGACTAATATATTAGATGGGATAAACGATCATCTTAATAAATCTGGATTAGTCGTGATGCAATGTCCTAATGGTGATGGAGAATCTGTAAAATTAGTCACTACCGTCATTCATGCTGAAACTGGTGAGTTTATGGAATCTGAATTTAGCATGGTGCCCGTGAAGAAAGATCCACAAGGCATAGGTTCATGTCTAACCTATATGAGAAGATATGCCTTGGCATCCATTCTTAAGCTCAATGTAGACGATGATGACGATGGTAATGCAGCATCTAATACAAATGGTAATGGTAGCTATAAGAAGACTTATACGCCCCCTGCTGCTGTTAAAAATACGGGTACTGATACAGATGTTTCAGGATTAGGATTAAGGTTAATGCAAGCCATTAGCATGAATCAGCTTAAAGATATTTATGTATCTATCGTTAAAGATGTTAAGAATTCCTATAATAATAGCGATGATATGATTGCAAAGTTAGAAATAATGAAAGATGAAATTAAAGTGAGGTTTGAGAAATGAGCGATGGATATGAATATTTAATAACTATAAAATTTAAAGATAGAAGAAATTTAACGCCTCATCAAGGGGCATCTATATTGTCTGAAATGGATACGATTGTATTTGAAAAATTTGAAGATGTTAATAATTATTCTTCATCAATATCTAGGGTGGATCTTATATGCAAATGTGATTCTGTTATAGACATGGGGGTTAAAAATAATGATTAAATTAACATTTACAACTGATGATTATTTAGACAAAGAAGATTTGATTAAGGCTATGCATGCCAGTGAAGCATATTCATGTATCCATGACATGGAACAAGTATTGAGGACCGCTGTAAAGCGTGGGTTTTTAAATAATGAAGAGTTAACTCCCGAGCAATACGCTGTAGCTGAAAAGATACAAGATATATTTTTTGATATTATTAGAGAATTACCTGGGAGATATACTTAATGAAAGAAGAAATAGATTATTTAATGACAAGTTATGAATCAGAGGTTTACCAGGGAGAAGGTGATGAATGTGAATTCTCTTCTTTATCTGGGAAGACCCTAAATGATATGTCTATTTTTCAAGATAAAGATGGGGATGATTTTATAGTGTTCATAACGGATGGTGGTAAATATATTATGCTCTATGAACATGACTGTTGTGCAACTTGTAATTTACAAAGACCAATAGATGATTTTTCTTCTATCATAGGATATAAAATATTGCTCGCCGAAGAAAAAAAGATTAAAAACGATACAGAATATGGCCATGAAACCTCTGTTTTTTATAAGATTCAATCTGAAAAAGATCATTTTAGTTTCGCTTGGAGAGGGGAGAGTAATGGGTATTATAGCGAAGAAGCTACTCTATTCAAATTAGAAAAAGGAGATATAAATAATGAATGACATTACCTCAATCAACCATTCCATAAACAATGTGATGGATAAATATATTAGGGATAATAACTATTTTGACAATGTTGTTTTTGAATCAAGGATAATGTTTTCTTGTAATTCAGTTATGTTCACCTTGATGATGAAAACGGGTATTCTCAAAGTAGAGCCTTTTAAAGCTGTCTTTCCTCTTAGTTTTTTATCTGCATGCGAGGAAGATCAAATTGTAAAGATGGTTTGCGATATGTTTAAAGGGGTTGTAGACCAATGTATGAAGCTTGCCATTGAGGAAGAGTATAAAGAAGACGTAACTGTTAGATTTACTAATTAATGTTCCACGTGAAACATAGGAGTGGCGCAAGATGAGATTATATAATATAGATGTAAGAAGAAGAAAATTGCCACTCGAAAATTCAGATCATATACTTAATGATAACATTATTGATGATATTCATAAGATTAAATCTATAAATTTCTATTTTCGACCTGGAATTAATGATGGCCACGGTCTAGACCAATGGATTATTGATATATATTTTGAAGATTTAGAAATTCCAGAGTTATGCATAAAGCTTCCAGGGGATTTAACCCATGAGAGAGTGGAGAAATATTGCATGCCTTTAATTGAACTAAAGGGATGGTATTCCGCTCCATGTTCCACGTGAAACATAGGGCCCCGAAGGGCCCTGTTTTTCCATCTTAATAGAATATATCCCAAGTGTTAGAAGCAGTATATTTCAATGAAATAGTAAAGTTCGTCTGACTACAGGGCGCACCATGAACTGTAGACCCTGCGCTTGAAACTAAGGTAATAGTAGATCCAGTACCGTTGCTTACAAACACATTAAATGAGCTTCCTGTGACAGCAGCAGGTAACCCAGATGTTAAATTAACTCCTGTGTCCATAGTCCAAGTACAAGCACCAGCTGCATTGTTTTCAATTATTCTATACCCCAAGAAAGTGGCATCCAAAGTAATTGCATTAGCACTAAATGCTACTGGGTTAGAGCTAAAGTAAAATGGAGCCGAAATAGGCTGCAAACTTAATACCCCTGCGCCATTAGTCGTTACTACAGTGCCATTAGCACCATCTACTGTTGGATAGATTAAACCTGAAGCCGTTAATTGATTTTTAACAGCCCAATCATCGCTAACACCTTGGGTGCTTATACCAATAGCATCAGGCCCATCTGTTCCCGCATTTCTGTAAATGGTTGTATATCGAACTCTACCGCCCCCACTATTAGGGAAGTCTCCTCCAATGCTATAGGATTGGAATAAAATTTGACCTGTAGAAGTGTTATCAGCACCACCCTCGACGATATCAATATTACAGATAATTACCCCAGTCCCAGTATTGTTGACGGAATAACCACCCCCGGTTGTAATTAAAGTTCCAAGTACGATAAGTTGCTGAGGATTATCAGTAGTAATCGTATTATCCCCAGGCCCAGAACTTACCCTTGAAAACGAAGCTGTAGGAGAGACAATGTTGATATTAGTGGTGCCAGTGAAGTCTAATTGATCTCCATAGGTGGCATCATCTAATGCTACAAGATTGATTCCATAGGCAGGCGTCGCTGTATAAGTAGCTATTACAAACGCTAAGGCAGATGTTGGATCTTTAAATGGTTGCTCAAAAGTACCTGTAGCTGTGGCGTTATTTCCAAATACGTTAGAGAAGTAAACATTAACAGAGTTAGATAATAAATTGCTTTGCCACAAATCACCAGATACGTTAAATGTTGCTACGCCACCGCTTTGTGCAACTTTAGTAAGCAATATCCATGAACCATTTCTACGCGTATAAGCAACACCAGGAACAGTACTTGGAGAAACAATGTTTGCAACACCACCAATGCCTGATGATAAAACACCAGTTTGGTTATCATTGACATTTTGGAACATCCAGCATTTAAATCCAACAGGAACAGCAGCATCGTTGGTTAAGTCAAAACGCCCATAACCATTGTTACCTGTGTAGTTGATGTAAGCATTTGAGTAAAGCTCAAAGTTACTGCCATTCAAAATGTTAGTCTGAGCAGTATTCCAGGTAACCACATTATATGGTTGACCATTTACAGGGCCTACATTAAACCAGGTTCCAGTATTTCTTTGGTCACCATAATAAACGCCATTAAAATATCCTTGCTTAATTCCAGTAATAATCGGAGACCCAGAGCTAACCCCCAGAAACCCTCCAATTTTTGTATTGGTAGAAGTGATATTCCCTGTTTGACTGGTTCCATATAGATAAATTGCAGGTGCAACACCCACCCCAGGAGAAGTATCAACTACACTTCCAGATAAAGAATCAAACTCAATAATTGCAGTTAAATTGGTTGCAAACGTGAAATCACCAGTTATTTCCTGAGCCTTAATAAAGATCTGATTAGGATTGGTAGTACCATTACCAAAATTACCTCTGAGCTTTTGTGCATCGATATATATTGTGCAGTTAGCAGAAGAAATGATGTTGTTAAAGTTAGTACCAAATGAATATGCATTTACCTTAAATATACTTCCGCCACCAGATAATGTCACGCCTGTGGTATTTAAGGTTGCCCCAGGTGCCTGAATAGTGACATCAAATCCAGAGCCAATTGACCATGCGCCAACATAGGTCCCATTATCTTCAATGTGAATAACACCACTTCCACCCAATGCAGTGATAGCGGCTTGCACAGTTAATTTTGGAGAATCAATCGAAGTACCCGAATTGGCATCATTACCATTTTTAGCTACCCATTGAGCATTCTGATATGCAAATCCACCACCACCACCGCCAGTAGAGTTAATGGTGATAGCATTTCCCGTAGCAGATAAAGTGATATTAGAACCTGCCGTCAAAGATTTTAATTCGGCAATACCACCCACAGTAGCCGCATATATACCTTGATCCCCAGGAAGATTTAATAAACCTTGAATCCCTGACGGAGCACTGTTATTAGCAGCAATAGTTACAGTGGTTCCAGTTTCAGTAATAACAACGTTTGTACCTGCATGCAGTGATTTAACCTGAACATTAGCACCACTTGTTCCTGCGGATAAATGACCCTCGCCCGTTCCAACATCTGCAATACCAGTAATTGTTCCACCACCACTGCCAGTAGCAGCAATCGTCACATTATCTCCACTAGGAGTAAGCGTAATATTAGCTCCAGCGGTCAATGATTTAAACTGGAGCAAATCTCCAGAAACCCCTGAAAATAAACCCTCATCCCCAGGCAGGTTCTCAGCGCCATTGATAGCTCCGCCACCCCCAATCACTTCTAATGTAATGATTCCATTATTAAAATGGGGATTAAGCGTTTGCTTACTATTTAATCCTTCTCCATAACAAAGTGTAATAACATCTGAAGGTAAAATGTTTTCATTGGCATTAATATATCCAGGAGTGGTGATGGTTCCTAAGTCATCCGTTGATGACATCAATAATTCACCGGGAAGCACACCTTGCTGACCGATTTGTTTTCTAAAAAGTGTATAAGACATAATAATGCTCCTAATAAGGTAATGTTATGGGCCGCCACCGATGATATTGCCGGAAATCATATATACACCCTGTGAAATCTGCTCCCAATCAGCTTTAGCATTCAGGCTGTTTGTTAGAACAGGCGATGTGTTTAGATAGCTCAAAATTGTAGAGGTGCCATCAGAGTTAAATTGAACATGTCCACTACTTAATTGCGTGAAAGAACCTTTGGTTCCTACAGGAATTCCAGTTGCTGGAAACACATAAGTGCCAGTAGTAGTATTCATGTAGTTGACGGTAGTATTGCTATCTGTGGCAACCAAAGTACGCCCTACGGTTTCTTGAGTTTGTTGGTTTTGAGAAATGATTTGATTTAAAAATGTTTGGGTATTGTAATAAGTATCGCCAAATTTACCCACTACACTTCCTGGTGTTGTTACAACAACTGATGATGCTCCTCCGGCAAATCCTATATTTAATAATCCTGCACCTGTTGCAGTAAAGGTCAACACTGAGCTAGGCAATAAATCAACATTAATTGATGCTGTCCCATTGAATGTTGCAGGCCCCACTGACCAAGCAGCTGCTTGAATAAGTAAACCTGATAAAGCACCATTTTGGGTAATAGCATTTGCTCCGCCTGTAACTTCCAGGTCAGCGCAGAATATAAGAGAAGTGTATGAAGTCCCTGTATCAGGGAAGGTGATTAATGATCCTGCAGCGTTGCTATAGGTTAATCGGGCTGTTGGCATATACAATACAACATTCGCTGGCATTGTAAATGGAATTGAATAATTACCACTATCTAATACCCATACCATGCCGCCGGCAGTGATTGCTGATAAAGCAGCAGGAATTGTAAGTTTAGGTGCATTTAAAGTATTACCAGCATTTAAGTCACTACCACCTTTGGCTACGAATTGAACGTTTGTAAAAGGAAAAGGAATAACATCATTAGCAGGAGAAAGTGTAATAACACCATCAGCTATAGACTGAGAAAAAAATTGTGTACCATTTGCATAGGAGATTAAAAGCATATCATCGGGATCTATTTGATTACCCATAGCAATGACAGAGTTTAAAAATCCTGGATTTATAATGGTGCTTAAGCTTTCAGAGCTTGCATCTAAAGATCTAATCTGGGGAGTAACTCCATTTAAACCTACAGGAACCGGAAATAATTTATTCATATTAACCTCATCTTAATTTAAAAAATTCTCACGCAGATATAAACTCAGTGACAATAACTACGCCATCAGCGCCATTACCGCCCGCAGCATTTCCGGTATTTCCAGAACCTGCTCCACCACCACCAGAACCAAAATTGAATCCATTGGCTCCAGGCAGATTAACCAATTGCTCTCCGCCTATGCCATAAAAACTATTTCCACCCTGCCCACCAATACCTATCAACCCAGCGCCCCAGCCAACTCCTAAAAATCCTGAGTCGCCATTTGTTACAAGCTGACCTGTTCCCGCTCCCCCCCCTGCTCCATAAATACCCAAAGCAGGGACTGTTACACTAGCGCTGGCACCAAATCCACCAGAACCACCATCCGCTGTTACCAAAGCACCAAAAGAACTGCTAGCGCCATTAGAGCCATTATTGTTACCTGCTGCACCGCCTGCACCCCCCGCTCCTATGGTTATTACTTGAGAAGCTCCAATAGTTGCAGCTGTTAATGTAGAACGTGCATACGCTCCCGCTCCACCACCGCCTGCAGCAGCAGATGAACCTATAGCACTATCAACACCACCGCCCCCACCACCGCTTCCAATAACTTCCACAGTTGCATAAGATAATCCTGCAGATGGAGTATAGGTTCCGCTTGAGGTAAATGTTTGGGTGTTAATAGAAGTAAATCCAGATGGTGGCTGCAAGGTTAAATTACCCGCCCCATCCGTGGTCACTACATTGCCAGCAGTGGAATCTGTGGCTGGATAATTAAGACCGGATGCTGTCAACTGCCCTTGGACTTGCCATGGACCTGAAGTCCCCAAGATGTTTATACCTACAACACCTGTTGCATCGGTACCGGTTCTTAATTGTGTATTGTAAAGAACGTTTCA
>Ga0265338_10001414_pt1 | contig 39085 bp, 35 predicted proteins | sample 42126metaG_FD_193579 | JGI IMG/M metagenome (GOLD analysis project Ga0265338, IMG submission 193579) | Rhizosphere microbial communities from Carex aquatilis grown in University of Washington, Seatle, WA, United States - 4-21-26 metaG | ecosystem: Host-associated > Plants > Roots > Rhizosphere... | reverse complement strand
TCGAGCGTCAAGCTCATCCTGAAAGGCGTCCTGGATGCGCAAGACGCTCGACTGGCTGCCGACAGCGGCGCCGACGCGTTGATCGTCTCCAACCATGGTGGGCGCCAGCTCGACGGCGCGCCGTCCTCGATTTCCGCGTTACCCGAGATCGCGCGCGCAGTGGGTTCGAGTATCGAAGTGTGGATGGACGGCGGTATCCGCAGCGGGCAGGACGTGTTGAAAGCCGTGGCGCTCGGCGCGAAAGGCACGATGATAGGCCGCAGCTTTTTGTACGGGCTCGGTGCGATGGGCGAGGCGGGTGTTACCAAGTGCCTGGAAATCATGCACAACGAACTCGATATCACGATGGCCTTTTGCGGGCATACCGACATTCGTCGCGTAGACGGCGGCATCCTGTTGCCGCCGGTGCGCTGAGCATCTGCGCGCCGAGCCGTGATCTGTGGGGGGCAATGGCTCGATGCAGGCAAATTGCCTCATGCAGGCCGCTCATGCAGGCCGCTTATGCAGGCCGCTTATGCAGGCCGGCGCCGCATTTTTTCCGGTGTGGCGGTTTCGGAGAGCGGCGGCGCCTCGATAGACGCGGGGTCTACCACCAGCGCCGCGGCGGGGTGGCTGGATAGCCCACGCTCCAGCATCTGCGTCAGTGCGATCGAAATCTGCGAACCCGACCATTCGCCATTAGGCGAGTACCACTTACGGCACCAGTTCAGCGCGCCCATCGCCACGAAAATGGCCATTTTGGGATTACACGGCGCGATGCTGCCGTCGGCGATGCCCTCCTCGACCAGCCCGCGCAAGCCGCCTTCAAACGCATCGCGGCGCTTGATGATGGTGCGCACATGTGCCGGCTTCATGGCGTTCTCTTCGAGCAGTACCACGTAGGACCCCTCTTCGCCGAGCATCAATTCCAGATAACTTTGCAACGTGCGCGTGAGCTTCTCCATGCCCGTGCCGCCGACACGTCGAGCGCGCTCCAGGCTTGCCACCGCGGTATCCATGGCCGAATCGTGACAGTAGTACAGCAGTTCTTCCTTGCTGGGCACATACGTATAAAGAGCGGCTTTGGTTACGCCGAGTTTCTTGGCGATCTCGGCCAGCGAGGTGCCGTGATAGCCGCGTCTGTTAAAGGACGCCGCGGCTTCCCGTAGCAGCACCTCGCGCTTGCGTTCGAACTGCTGACTTGCAGCGGGCACCACATTCTTCCATACAGCCATTTTTTCCCCGGCGCGCTGTGCGCTGCCTGTCCAGTTGGTTAAGCAATCGGTGCAAGAGTTAGCGCGGTGCTGGTATTTTCTGACTATCGCACGGGTCGCGCAGTGGGTCTGTTGCGTCCATCGTTTCTGCGATCGCCTCGATTTCAACCAGCGTCTGTCCGGCCGATACCACCTCGCCGGGCGCGCAGCGCAAGATGCTCACGCGGCCGGCCTGCCCTGCCGTGAGCGAGAAAATCAGCTTCATGGCTTCCATCACCACCAGCACGTCGCCGCTGGCCACCGTGTCGCCGACCGCAACGTTGATTGCCGTCACCACCCCGGGCAGCTCGGCTTGCACATGCGCAGCGCCATCGGTTTGCTGTGCCGGCGCGCGCGCCAAGGCCGCCACTTCGGGCAGCACCTGCAAACGCCAGCGCGCACCGGCATGGCCGACCAGCAAATCATCGCCGTCCTCGATGACCGTAAACCGGCGGGCGCGGCCATGCTCTGGCGTGAGCAGCAGTTGGTCCGGTGCTTGCCACCGCGCCCGCACCTTACGGCGCACCTCGCCGAGGCGGGCATGCCACTCATCGCCTGCGCGCTCCAATGTCAGGCCGGCCTCATCATGCCCCGCGGCAAGAATACGCACGCGCACCGCCGCGGCGCCGCCAACGTGGAACATCATCCGAAAGCCGCTGGCAGCCGCCCACGGATCGCGTGGATCGCGCGCGCTCTGCTGCGCGAGCAGAGCGTAAAGACCCGCGGCGATCAGTGCATCGTCGTGCAATGCCGCTGCGGGTTGCCAGCCGTTTTCGAACGCTTCGGCCAGAAAGCGGGTGGTCAAGCGCCCCGCGCGAAAGCGGGGATGATCGACGATGGCTGACAGCAGCGCCTGGTTGGTGCCAATTCCAGCCGCCTCGAAACCGCGTAACGCTTCCAGGAGCCGGTCGCAAGCCTGCGCTCGGCTGGGCCCGAAGCCGATCAACTTGGCGACCATGGAGTCGTAGTAAGGACTGACTTGCGAGCCGAGCTCGATACCGCTATCGACCCGAATTCCGGCGCCGACCGGTTCGTCGTAACGCCGCACGCGGCCGAACTCGGGCCGGTAATCGTGCGCAGGATCCTCGCAGTTCACCCGGGCTTCTATCGCCCAGCCGTCGACCTTGATTTCATCTTGTTGCAGCGGCAGCACCTCGCCGCAGGCGGCGCGGATCTGCCATTCGATCAGGTCGACACCCGTAATGCTTTCGGTCACGGGATGTTCCACTTGCACGCGCGTATTCATTTCAAGGAAATACGGAGTGTCCGACCCTTCGTCGAGTACGAATTCCACCGTCCCCAGCGAGTCGTAGCCGATCTGGCTGCCTAGGCGCAGCGCCGCTTCGAACAGACGCTCACGCGCCACGGTGCTTAACGCCGGCGCGGGCGCTTCTTCTATCACTTTCTGGTAGTTGCGCTGGATCGAGCACTCGCGTTCGTAAAGATGAACGAGGTTGCCGTGTTTATCACCAGCCAACTGAACTTCCAGATGGCGCGGCCGTGCAATCAGCTTCTCGATCAGGATGCGGTCGTCGCCGAAGGCGCGCATCGCCTCCTGCTTGGCCAATTCGAGTTGGGCGAGAAACTGCTCGGCCGCGAGCACGCGGCGCATGCCTTTGCCGCCGCCCCCGGCGCTGGCCTTGATCAATACCGGCCAGCCGATCTTGCCTGCCTGCGCAAGCAGATGCGCGGGCGTTTGATCTTCGCCGTGATACCCGGGCACGCACGGCACGCCGGCGCGTTCGGCGAGGCGTTTGGATTCGATCTTCGAACCCATTTTTTCGATCACGTCGGCTCGCGGCCCGATCCAGCCCAGGCCATGCTGCGCGCACAGATGCGGCAAGATTGCCTTTTCCGACAAGAATCCATAACCGGGGTGCACCGCTTGCGCGCCTGCTTTGAGCGCCGCCTCGATGATGGCTTCCGGGTTCAGATAACTGCGGGCTGCCTCCGGCGGGCCGATCGCGACAGCCTCGTCCGCTTCGCGCACGTGGCGCGCATGCGCATCGGCCTGCGAATAAACGGCGATCGTCCTTATGCCCAGGCGCCGGCAGGTGCGTGCGATACGGCAGGCAATCTCGCCGCGGTTGGCGATCAGTATCGATTCGAACATGTCCTTCCTACATCCGGAATACAGGGGAGAGACCGGCCTTGGCCGGCTCGGCGGCGGCCAGCGCGAGGCAGAGGCCGATCGTTGCGCGCGTTTGCGCCGGTTCGATCAGGCCGTCGTCCCATAACCGGGCCGTGGCGTAGTAAGGATCGCTTTGCTCGGTGAATTGCGCGCGCGTCTCGCGGTCGATGCGCGCGATCTCTTCTTCGTCGGGCGCGGCCTTCAGGCTGCTGCGCCGCAAGTCAGTCAGCACCGTGGCGGCGACGTCCGCGCTCATCGTGGCGATGCGCGAATTCGGCCACGCGAACAGAAAGCGCGGATCGAAGCCGCGGCCGCACATGCCGTAATTGCCGGCGCCGAACGAGCCGCCGATGATCACGGTGAAGCGCGGCACGCGCGCCGTCGCCATGGCGTACACGAGCTTGGCGCTATGGCGTGCGATGCCGCCGCGTTCGGCTTCGGAGCCGACCATGAAACCGGTGATGTTCTGCAAGAACAGCAAGGGGATGTTGCGCTGGTTACACAGCTCGATAAAATGCGCGCCCTTGATCGCCGATTCAGAGAACAGCACGCCATTGTTGGCCAGGATGCCCACCGGAAAACCACACCAATAAGCAGTGCCGCACACCAGCGTGGCGCCGAACTCGGGCTTGAACTCCTGGAAATCGGAGTCGTCGACCAGCCGCGCAATCACCTCGCGCACGTCGTAAGGCTGCTTCAGATCGCAAGGCAGGATGCCGCCCAGTTCCGCGCTGTCGTAGCGCGGTTCAAGCGGGGCGCGCAAGGCTCCATGCAAGGGCCGGGTGCGATTGAGCTTCGCCACGATTTCACGTGTCCGCAGCAAGGCTTGCGCCTCGTTTTCCGCCAGATAATCGTTCACGCCCGAAACGCGGGTGTGCATCTGTGCGCCGCCCAGCGTTTCGCCGTCCACCACTTCGTTGATCGCGGCCTTCACGATCTGCGGGCCGCCCAGGTGGATACGCGCCTGGCCGCGCACCATGATCATTTCGTCGGCGAGCGCCGGGATATAGGCGCCGCCTGCGGTGCAACCGCCGAACACCGCGGCGATCTGGGGGATGCCGGCGGCGGACATGCGGCACTGGCGATAAAAAGTATTACCGAAGTGGTCTTTGTCGGGGAACACCTTGTCCTGCTCGGGCAGATAGGCGCCGCCGCAGTCCACGAGATACAGCACCGGCAAGGCGTGGGTTTCTGCAATTTCCTGCGCGCGCACATGCTTCTTGACCGTCTCGGGGAAAAACGACCCGCCTTTGACCGTGGCGTCGTTGGCGATCACCATGCAGGGTGTGCCCGAAACCATCCCAATACCGGTGACGATGCCCGCGCACGGCACTGCATTGTCGTAGAGCCCCCAGGCGGCGAGCGGGGAGAGTTCCACGAATGGCGACATCGGATCAAGCAGCAGATCGATGCGTTCGCGAGCCAGATTCTTGCCGCGGGCATGATGCCGCTCCACCATGCCCGCACCGCCGCCCGCCAGCACGTGTGCATAACGGCTGCGCAATAGTTCGAGCAAACCCTCGTAGTGCGTCGCGTTAGTGCGAAAGGCCGCGGCTTGCGGGTCGACCCGCGAAATGATTGTGCTCATCGGTGCGATCTATGCCGGTTCGTGGTGAAAGTCGGTCACGCTCGGTGCGATAAGCGATGTCCCCGTCGCATATCGCCGATGACGTCGGCGGGAAGGGGGCTCATATCGCCGCCTCCGCCCCTGATTTTACCCAGGAAAAACTTCTCGGTCAACAATCTAACCCATCGGTTAGATTGTTGACATCCATTACTGACGGGGATTTCGCGAGATTGTTCGTGGCTAACTGACTGGTCGGTTAGTTTTCGTGGCCGATGCATTTGCGCCATCGAAACCCGGCACGTCCCCCGATGGTTGGCCCTAATGGGCGTCAACGGGCCTTAACGGGCTCGATAAACAGTACAGACTAAAAATGCAGAGCCGCGGTGCGCTGAAATGATTTTAAAAATCGCATATATTCCCGAAACGAAAAGTACAGCACCCCTCACCGTAGTCAACATCGCGCCGTCTCGTACCTGGGACGCACGCCTCGCTCGCAGGCTTGTTACGCCGCTCAAAAATACACGCGCTACACCTAATTATCTGACCACCTTGCGACTGGCCATCGGCCTCGCTGGCGCAGCGTGTCTGGCGCACGCCGGCTTTGGCTGGGCGAACGCCGGCGCGTTGCTGATCGTGCTATCCAATTTCGCCGATCACACGGATGGCGAATTGGCGCGTATCAGTGACAAGACAAGCATGATCGGACACTTCTACGATCTCGGGAGCGACGCGCTCATCACTGTCCTGTTGTTTCTTTGCCTGGGGCTTGGGCTCGCGGCCCAAGGCCGGCATATGGCGATCCACCCGGCACTGCTGGGCGGCATCGCAGACGGCCGGCGCAGGGGCATTATTGAGCCCAGGAATGGAAAGGTTGAACAGGCCTTTGCGAATGCGGTGCATCAACTCGACACCGGCAAATCCGCAGCAATCGAAGACGGCACTAAGTAGAAGCCTGAGGGCGATTTTTTCGCCTCCCGCTTGGCTGTGGCTGCGAGCGTCGCGATCGAGTCACTGTCGATGCCGCCGGCCGATTCAACCGATACGGCGCCCACCGCGATTGTTACAAAGCCATAAAATCGAGGGCCACCGTGACGGTCCTCGCTATGAATGCCGCCAGCATCGATATCGGTCTGCGAGTACAGCTGTCGGGCGCTCGTATTGAAACGATCGATAGCCTTGCGCGTGCGCGTTTCCCAATCTTCGCTCTGAAACAGAATGAGAAAGTCGTCTCCGCCCACGTGCCCAAGAAAATCGGTACGCGGATCGCATGCATCGCCAAGAATCGCAGCGGTGAGCTTGAGCATCTCGTCGCCCTTCCAATAGCCGTATTGGTCGTTGAAGGGCTTAAAGCTGTTCAGGTCGCAATAGCACGCGTGAAACGCAGCGCCGCTTTCAACCAAACGTTTGATGTGGGTATCGATGGGAATATTGCCAGGCAGGAACGTCAATGGATTCGCATATCGTGCCGCCTCAATACGCACCTCTGTGACTGCGCGCACCAAATCCTCGCCGGTGGCCAGACCCACGTACCGATCGTGTTCAACGATGACTAATCCGTCCGACAAGTAGCGTTGATCGTGCCCGGTCAAGAGTTGGGTCAGCTCCTCCATGGTGGCGCTTTTTTCAATGACAATAGGTGACATATTGGCAAATGCGACGCAGCTTTTTTTGCCGAAGATTTCGCGATGGTAGGGGAGTGCGTAGGCATTGACGAATGACCGCCGATTGATCAGGCCGATTGGAATATCGTTCTCGACAATCGCGAGGGCGTGCAGATCCTGGCGACACGTCAACAAATCGAGGATGTCATTGTTGCAGGTGGTTTGCGACACCGTCGGCGCACTGATCACGAGCTTACCGGCCGAGAACCCGCGCGGTGCTAGAGTCGTGACTTCGGGAAATACAGCGATGGAAGTCGCGCGAATCGCTGTGAGAGCGGCTGCATCAAGTCGCTCCGCTGGCTCGGCTGCCGGTCGGCCCAGCAGAAATCCTTGACCATAGGCTATGCCCAAGTCACGACAAATCATCAAATCTTCGGCGCTTTCCAAGCCCTCGGCGATCAACGCGGCGTGACTGATCGAACCGAGCCGCTGCAACGTTCGCAGCACCTCAAAACGAAAAGCAGATTGCTTTACTTTGTCGACGATAGAGCGGTCAACCTTAATATAGTTGGGTTCCAGCTCGATCCAAAGACCAAGCGCCGCATTGCCCGTGCCGTAATCGTCGAGTGCCAACTGGACACCTGCGTCGCGAACCACGCGTAGAGAAGAGGATAACGTTGCCAGGTCTCCGGTGGGTGCTTGCTCGGTCAATTCGAAAACGATACGGTCCGGCCTCAATTTGATCGATTCCAAGAAGCGCCAGAAGTCTTCCTTGGCGCCATCGATTTCTCGAATCGCATCCGCACTAAAGTTCAAAAACAGTTTTCCGGGTAATTGCGTTCGCTGAAACGCACGCATGCACACGCGAGAGGCGGCAAGTTCCAAGCGCACGAAGCAACCCTCGCGCTGGGCCTCCCTAAAGAGCTGTGCAGGGTGCTCCAGCAGGGTGTTTGCGGGGCCACGGATCAGCGCTTCATAGCCCAGAACATCACCCGAGGAGAGATACCCAATAGGCTGGAACACCGGTCTTATTAGTCTTTTTTCGATACATTCTGCAACAGACAACGTCATGCACACGACTCCATACGACTACAAAATTGCTATCAGGTTAAACAGCCAGTTGCGATCACAGATCCATTCAAATAACGGCGGCCGACGGAAAAAAATGAGTCAGCGGCAAGCGAATTGGCTCTGGTGCAAACAAGTAAACTGGCCCGACGTTCCTAATATTTAAGGATACCTTATCGATTGAACAGGACATCCGTCCGAATAGACGGGGCGGATGAAAATATGTTGCATCCGCCCGGCAAGGTTACCGTGCCGAGACCGGCAGATCAGGCCCAACCCATCGCGGCAATCACTATGTCGATCACCTTGATGAAAGGGAACGGCAACGCGATACCGCCAAGGCCATAGATCAGCAGGTTGCGACGCAGCAACGGCGCCGCGCCGAGCGGGCGGTACCGCACGCCCTTCAACGCGAGCGGGATCAGGAACACGATGATCAGCGCATTGAAGACCACTGCCGACAGAATCGCGGAGGTCGGCGAGGTCAAATGCATCACGTTGAACACGCGCAGCTGCGGATACGTCGACGCAAACGCAGCCGGAATGATCGCGAAGTACTTGGCGACGTCGTTAGCGAGCGAGAGCGTCGTCAACGAGCCTCGCGTCATCAACATCTGCTTGCCGATTTCGACGATCTCGATCAGCTTCGTCGGATTCGAGTCAAGGTCGACCATATTGCCCGCTTCCTTTGCGGCTTGCGTACCCGTGTTCATTGCGAGGGCCACGTCGGCCTGCGCGAGTGCCGGGGCGTCGTTGGTACCGTCGCCCGTCATCGCGACAAACCGTCCTTCGGCCTGATGCGAGCGGATTATCGCCAGCTTGGCTTCTGGCGTGGCTTCGGCCAGGAAATCGTCGACGCCCGCTTCAGCGGCAATCGCTGCCGCCGTCAACCAGTTGTCGCCCGTCACCATCACCGTCTTGATGCCCATCTTACGAAGCTCGGCAAAGCGCTCCTTGAGGCCGCTCTTGACGATGTCTTTCAGCTCGATCACGCCCAGCACGCTCGCGGCGCCCTGCTCGGTACCGTGCGCGCCTTGTTTCTCCGCTACCACCAGCGGCGTGCTGCCGCGGCGAGCAACCTCGTCGACCGCCTCTTGCACTTCCTGCGGGAAGTGGCCGCCGCCTTCTTCGACATAGCGGCGCACGGCGGCGGCCGCGCCCTTGCGGATTTCACGGTTCAGCAGATCGACGCCACTCATGCGCGTTTGCGCGGTGAAGCCGAGGAACTGAGCGTGCAGCGAAGCCATGTCGCGCTCACGGATGTTGAAGCGCCGCTTGGCCAGCACGAGGATGCTTCGTCCTTCAGGCGTTTCGTCGGAAAGCGATGCAAGCTGAGCCGCGTCCGCGAGGAACTCCTCCGTCACACCGGGTGCCGGCACGAACGTGGAGGCCTGGCGATTGCCGAGCGTAATCGTGCCGGTCTTGTCGAGCAGCAGGACGTCAACGTCGCCGGCCGCTTCGACCGCGCGGCCCGAGGTGGCGATCACGTTGACCTGCATCAGGCGGCTCATGCCGGCAACGCCGATAGCCGAGAGCAGGGCGCCGATCGTCGTCGGGAGCAGGCACACGAGCAGTGAGACGAGCGCCGTGATAATGACGACATGACCCGCCTTCGTTACCGCAACCGCAAAGATCGAGAATGGCAACAGCGACGCAGTCGAGAACAGCAGCACGAGCGAGAGCGCCACGAGCAGAATCGTCAGCGCGATCTCGTTCGGCGTTTTCTGGCGCTTTGCGCCTTCGACCATCGCGATCATCCGGTCGAGGAATGCTTCGCCTGGATTCACGGTCACGCGTACGACTATCCAGTCGGACAGTACGCGCGTGCCGCCGGTGACGGACGCGAAGTCGCCGCCCGATTCACGGATGACCGGTGCGGATTCGCCGGTGATCGCCGACTCGTCGACCGATGCGACGCCTTCGATCACCTCGCCGTCGGCGGGAATCGTGTCGCCGGCTTCGACCAGCACGACATCGCCCTTGCGCAGTTCCGTCGACGTCGTGACGCGGATCGGCGCCTTCGGATGCGGCTCGTTGAGCTTCTTGGCTATCACGTTGTGCTTCGCAAGCCTAAGCGAAGCGGCCTGGGCTTTCGAACGGCCTTCGGCGAGCGCTTCCGCGAAGTTCGCGAAGAGCACCGTGAACCAGAGCCACAGCGAGACGGCGAGAATAAACCCCGGCGGCGCTTCGGCCTGCCCCAACTGCGCGGCGACCCACAGCACCGTCGTCATGATACTGCCGAGATAGACGCAGAACATCACCGGGTTACGAAGCTGCGTGCGCGGACCCAGCTTCTTGAACGCATCGACGATGGCCGGCTTCACGAGCGCAGGATCGAACATCGAGCGTGCGGCGGTACCTGCCCGCCCGAGATTCTCAGGACCGCGACCAGGCGATTGATTGACAGTTGTCATGCTTTCCTCGAAACCAGTGACCGGAGGTCATCATCCGATGCTCGTCCACAGGGTCCAGCGCAATAGAACGGCAAGATCGGCATCATGACGCCGCCAGTCGGCGGATCGGGCGACTGCCACGCATGGGCATCACCTATCTATGCTTGAAACCGATGCCAATTGCGGATCAGCAATCTCCACACGATTGCGCCCCCCACGCTTTGCTCTATACAAGGCAGCATCCGCCAGCCCGTAGCCCGTGTCGAAATCGGTGCCGACCGCATTGACACTGACGCCGAAACTGGCCGTAATGCGACGATTCACAGGCGGTGCGAAAAGGTGCCTGCAAATCGCCGAACGCATGCTCTCAGCCAATTGCAAGGCATCGGTCAGATCATGCCGCGGCAACACCACCGTAAATTCTTCGCCGCCGATACGGCCAATGGCACCCCGTTCTCCCACAACGCGCCGCAAACAATCGACGACGCCGAGAATTACGGCGTCGCCCGCGGGATGGCCAAAATCGTCGTTGACCTTCTTGAACTCGTCGATGTCGAGGAGGACCATCGCCGTGCGCTCCAGGCGCAATGCCTTGCTCGTCTGCTCAATCACCGCACTGCGGTTGAACACACCGGTTAGCGCGTCGTGGGTTGCGCGATATTGCAACTGCTGGGTGAGCGCATGCATTTCGCGTTCGGCGCGGTCGCTGCGCCCGATCAGGCGGCGTGTCTCGCGCATCAGACGCTCGAAATACCCAATGAGTTCACCTAGCGCCAAGCGGTATTTCTCCGCATCCGCGTCGGCGTTCGCACGGATCGCACGCGCTTTTTCGAGCGCTTCACTCTCGCTCTGAAACAGATCCGGCTCATCGCTCGAAGACGCGTCCGAAGGGGAAGTCGACACCACGATCGCCGTCCTCAAGTCGCAATTGGGCAATCGGTAAACTTGATCGCCGTAAAATCGATTTGCAACTCCTCGCAGAATTCGAGAATCGTTTCTTCCTCTTCGTCGCGGTACCAGTTCACCAGCACGCTATTACCGGATGAGGCCGCCTGGTCCAGTGCATCAAATATGCTGAACAGAATCTTCGTACTGGAGCTATTGAAGTACGTCAGGGTGACGTTGGCGGTGACAACGGTATCGGAGCAGCTCGCCAGGTAGGTTCGCAGTTTCTCGATAACAGGCGTATAGAACGCGGCCGCGTTCTCGGGGTAAGACTCACCACTGAGCGACAGCAGGTTCTGGTCGAACCGGAAATTCACTTCCGGCGACGTAGCCGTGGCGGCAATGTAAAGGTTATCCATGGATGGTACACATACCTTACTTCAGATGATGGTCTTGAGGCAAAACAGCGTGGTTTCCGGGTCGTCGACACGTGGAAAAAAAGCGAACTCGAGGGGCTCGCTCGCGTCGCGCGCCATCGTCAGAAATCCGAGCCCCGCGCCCTTGCTTTGCGGGGGCGTGTCTGCACGCAATGAGACCTTGTACGCCTGTTTGATTTCATCGGGCGACATATTGCGCAGCGGTTCAAGCGTTTCGCGCAGATCCTTCACCGCGGTTGGCGCAATGGGATTGACGCACAGCATGAGGTGTCGCTGGCGCTCGGCTTCGGTGATGATGTACACCGCGCCCTCGCGTATCGCGCCACCCTGCTCCTGACCGTCGTCGAGCAAATCGGACGAATAGTGGACGATATTTTGCGAGATCTCGATAAAGGATGAAAACAATTTGCGCCGGGTCGGAGCACCGACGCCTGCAACTTCCAATTGCAGTTTCACGACCTCGCTCATCGCCGCAACGATGTTATGGGAAAAATAGCCCTTGTGATAAAAAATCAGGTTGCGTTGCTGAGCGAGCTCGAAAAACGCGCTCTCCTGGCCTAGGAATTCGGACATGTTCATGGACTTACCCTAAACGCTTGCAAAAAATAGCGTGACGTCGTCGCGACGAGTTTGTGCGCCTTGCCAGTCGGCGAGTGCGCGCTGCAGGCTTGCGCAGATCGCGGACGGCGATTGCGCCCGGTGCTCAAGGATCAGATCGAGGGCCCGGCGTTTGCCGAAGGTGATCTTGCGCGGACCGCCGATCTGATCGATCAGACCGTCGGTCGAAATGAACAGCAGGCTGCCGTGCGGGACCTTGACCGTATGCAACGTCCACACATAGTCCGCGAGACTGTCGACATAGCCCACACCCATGCGTTCGCCCTGGATGCTTTCGAACTGATAGGCATCGGGCCGCAGAATGTGCAGTGCGATGCGCGCGCCTGCAAAGTGCAGTTGCTGCCGGTCTGCGTCGAACCAGAAAAACGCGGCGTCAAGGCCATCATTGGACTGGGGCGATTCACCCCCGACGTTGACCTGTCCCAACAGCCCCTTGACGTTGCTATTGACTGCCGCCAGCAGCGCGGCCGGGTCGCGCGGACCGATCCCCTCGAGCGCCTGCGACAACGACGCCGATGCGAGGAGCGTCATGAAAGCGCCAGGCACGCCGTGTCCGGTACAGTCGGCTACGGCGCCGAACCATCCATCGGCAAAAGCTGCGAAATGATAGAAGTCGCCACCGACCACGTCGCGCGGTTCCCATACCAGCGCAGCGGCGGGCAGCGTCGTCGACAGCGCCTCGCCCGAGGCGCGCAGCATGGCTCGTTGGATCACGCTTGCATATTCGATGCTCTGCATGAGCTGGCGATTCTTTTCCACCTGCATTTCGGCCACGGTACCCAGCAACTGCAAGCCGCTGCCGATACCGGCAAATCGGCCTGCCCGCGTTACGATAAAGCCATCGATCAGCGCTTTTTCACCCACTTCGACGATCTTGAATAGCAGCTCGTCGATGCTCATGTCGGCGTCGACGATCAGTGGTTCCTTGTCCATGAACGCGATACAGGTCTTCTTGTCATAAAGCTCGCGGTGGAACCGCTTGCTCATTTGCGACAGGAAAATATCGCGGTTAATCAGGCCGATGGGCCGATCGCCTTCAACCACAGTCAGGCTGACCATGTCGGGCCGCGAGTAGAAAGTTTCCATTGCTAACGAGTTGGAATCGGCCGCGTCGATGGCCGCGACTTTTCGAGACAAATCGCCAGCGCAGCGTGGGCCTCCGTCGGTGCGGGGGCGAAGAAACTGCGAAAGCGCGGAATGCATGGAGAGGCTTTCGATTGGAGAAGGAAAGCAGCACGCTAATGCCTCTTCATATCCTTGTCAAGGAAACGCGAATCGCTTACGAACCCTTGGAAAATTTATATGGAATTTATATTAAATCGAGAAGAAATTGTTCGTAATTATTACTACGCTGCGACGAAATAAGGGTATTTAGGACGTGTTGGACGGCACGTGAACGAAGGAGAAATATTTAAGGATAACTAACATATTATGGAAAGCGCTCGAAAATTGAGGCGCCCGTCACGCTTTCCCTCGCCTTGAAGCGGCCCATCGAACCGCCCTCCAGACGCTTTCGCTTGCTCGTCACCGGCCACGAACGCGTTTGCTCGTCGTTATGCCTGACGTAGACCGAATGCCCCGCAGCAAGCAAAAAAGCCACCAAAAAAACATTTCAAATTTCTTTGGAATAAGTGTCTGCCTCCCGATGTTCACCTCTATGCATACCCCACAACCTCTACGGAGTTAATCATGAAAAACCCTAGCTTCTTCAGCAAAACCATCAAACTCGCTTCCGTCGTCGCAGTGCTCGGTGGCGCGTTCATCACCGCCCCTTCTTTCGCCGCCAATGTCGGCATGTCGAGCTCATCCGTTGCGCAGACCGCCGCAGCACCGCAGTCGACGGCAAACGTACAGGTATATGGAAAGACGCGCGCCGAAGTCTATCAAGAACTGGTCACGGCCGAGAAGAGCGGCGAATTGGCGCACCTGAACGCGACGCTCTACGAAGACAGCTGAGCCCGTCATGTTCAGTAGGTGTGCGTCAAAGTTGTGCTCGGCAAGCCACTGCAAACCCTCTTGATCCAAGAGGTCTGGCAGTGGCGAGTTCCGCGGCGATTGCTTATTGCTTGTATCCAACGCCGTTGTAGCGAAGGTCCGCGCCCCACCTTGCTAACGTGGCTGCGGCGCTCGCGCCATTCGTGTCCGCGTTCGTCAACTGAAAGTCACCGCCCATACCGCCTCCGGCATGAGCAGGCGACCGCGTATTCGACCGCGTATTCGACCGCATATTCGCAGCAAGATCGATTTCTGAAACGTAGAAGATACCCATGGCAAAAAGGTCATCATTTCCACCCTCACCCCCTTGCATACGGTGTCGGCTAGCCGCGATCGGCGCGGTGGTGCTAGCGCTGGGCGGTGCGTTTGTTTACGTCGGCGGCTGGCTTAGTCCGACACGTCTGGGCGCTGCGCGCATCATCAACCAATTCCAGGTCGATGCGGGTCAACATCCGGGCTTTCGGCGCAACCATGCCAAGGGCGTTTGCGTGGCCGGCCATTTCGATAGCAACGGCAATGGCGCGGCATTATCGAGCGCCGAGGTTTTCGCGCGAGGGACGACGCCGGTGATCGGGCGCTTCGCTGTTCCAGGCGGCAATCCTTCGATTCCCGACGGCAGCGCTCCGGTGCGCAGCATGGCCTTGATGTTGACGCAGAGCGATGGGCAGCAGTGGCGCACTGCGATGAATTCCACGCCGGTGTTCGTGATCCATACACCCGCGCAATTTTATGCCCAGCTCCAAGCCAATCAGCCCGATCCGGCAACGGGCAAGCCCGACCCTGCCAAGATCAAGGCCTTCTTTGCGGCGAACCCCGAAACCAAGCCGTTCCAGGAGTGGGTCGCGGCGCACCCGCCTTCGTCGAGCCTGGTCAATGCTTCGTACTACAGCATCGACGCGTTCCGTTTCACCAACGCGCGAGGGCAAACGAATGCAGTGCGTTGGTCCGTGGTACCGGAGGCCGCCTATTCACCGGTAACGCCACAGCAAACGAGCAACAAGGATTTCCTGTCCACTGACCTCGTCAACCGGATGCAGCAAGGACCGCAACGCTGGCGCTTGATTCTGACGGTGGCCGCACCCGGCGATCCCACCGGCGACGCAACAATCCAATGGCCTGCTGATCGCAAGCAAATCGACGCAGGTACGTTGGTACTCGACCACACCGATCCGCAGGTGGACGGCGATTGCCGGGACGTGAACTTCGATCCGACGATCTTGCCAGCCGGCATCAAGCCGTCCGACGACCCGCTGTTGGCAGCACGCTCTTCCGTCTATTCGGTTTCATTCAACCGCCGTACGCGCGAGGAAGCCGAGCATGGCGCAGCAGATCACAAGCAGTCGAGCGGAGCCGCATCATGATCGCCGTACAAAAGCATTTCAGTCCACTCGCCCGATTGCTGCACTGGGTTATGGCGCCGCTGATCCTCCTCATGTTGTTCATCGGCATCGGCATGGTGTCGACCGTAGCGCAAACGCACGTTTTCTTGCTTGCGATCCATAAGCCACTCGGCATTATGTTGCTCGTGCTTGTGATCGTTCGTATGGGCGTACGAATCAGGCACGGCAGTCCACCGCTGCCCGCAGACGTGCCGAAACTTCAAGCTTTGGGCGCTCTGCTTTCCCACTACCTTCTTTATGCGTTGATGGCCGCGATGCCGCTGATCGGATGGGCCATGCTCTCGGCGGCGGGCTATCCCATCGTCCTCTATGGCGGCCTGCACTTGCCGCCTATCGCACCGCATGGCGTGCACCTTTATGCCGTCTTGCGAGCGCTGCATACGGATCTGGCGCTGTTGCTCTTTTGTACTGTGCTGGTTCATCTTGCCGCGGCACTGTTCCACGGCCTGATCCGGCGTGATGGTGTGTTTGCGAGCATGGCGCGCGGCGGATATCGGCGCTAGCATCCACACCCGCCCGGGTTGCGTCGCATGGGACCTGGGCGAGCGCCTTGGCGGATGAGATCGCGGTAAAGTGATTTGAAGCAATGTCGTGAGACGTTCGGTGCTATGCGGGACTCGCATAGGCTGTTGCCAACATCGCATCGCGCGTCTGCGTCATAGGGCTATTCTCGATAACGTTTCCATACCATTTAAAGAAGTGTCGCCTGCGACAACGATGTCGTCATCGCACTTTGCGGATAGAGCGTGATGAGAGCAGAGAAAATAGCCGTGCGTAGATCGTTTGGCGTGATTGGCGGATTGGGGCCGCTCGCGAGTGCCGACGTATTTTTCAAGCTGGTGAAAGCGACGCCGGCATCGAACGACGCCGAGCACCTGGACCTGTTGTTCGAGCAGCGGCCGTTCCGAGGGCCGGACGGAACTGGCGCTGCGTTCGACTACACCGAGCGCAAACTCTATATCTTCGACATGCTGCGGGCGTTCGAAAAGCGCGGTGTCGATGCGGTGATCTTGCCATGCTTTCTCAGTCATACCTTCTTCGACGAACTCCAGGCGAATACCACGCTGCGTATCGTCAACATGGTGGAGGCGCTCCGCTTCCATGTGCTCCGTAGATATCCCGGCGTTCGGCGCGTGGGTATTCTTTCATCGGCATACACCCGCGACAAGCAGCTGTTCGAGCGGTATTTCACCGAGCCGGATTTCGAAGTGCTACATCCGCGGCCGACCGCAGAGCGGGGCCCCGTCGACGCGGCGGTGTACGGTGCCGACGGGATAAAAGCGGGCAAGCTCAGCGGCCGGTCGGTCGAACTTCTTCAGGGCGCGTGCGGGGACTTGATCGAGCAAGGCGCGGAGTTGATCTTGCCGGGACTCACGGAGATATCGCTGGTGGTCGAGGCCCTTGAACAATACGACATCCCTGTGCTGGATTCAAACCTGATTTATGCAAAGTATGCGGTTTCGAGTTCGTACGATTCCATCGCAAAGCCATTCAAGGTAGGCGTGGTCGGCGGTGTCGGGCCGGCCGCGACGGTCGATTTCGTCCAGAAGATCGTGAGCAACACGGCGGCCGCGCGGGACCAGGACCACATCAAATTGGTGATCGAGCAAAACCCGCAGATTCCCGACCGTACGCAGAGCCTGCTCGGGAATGGACCGGATCCGACCATCGCGCTCTATGCAACGTGCAAGCGACTCGAAGCGGACGACGCCGACCTGATTGCCATTCCGTGCAACACGGCACATGCGTTCGTCGAACGTATCCAGCCTTATTTGAGTATTCCTATCGTCAATATGCTGACAGTGACAGCCGAACACCTAAGCGCGAATTTCCCGGCGCTTAGGGAAGTGGGCCTGTTGGCAACTTCGGGCACCATCGACAGCGGCGTGTATCGAAAAGCGCTGGAGGCGCTTGGGTTGATTCAGGTGGTGCCCCGCCCGGCGATGCAGACGCGCGTGATGAACGCTATCTATGGGCCGCGCGGCGTAAAGGCAGGTCATACGTCGGGGGAATGCTTGCAGGATATTCTTGCCGCTGCGGGTAGCTTGATCGACGATGGGGTCAGAGTGATCATTCTTGGCTGCACCGAGCTGCCGCTGCTGCTGCCCGTGGACGAGATCGAGAGCGCGGGAGATGTGCGTGCGACTTTGGTCGATCCCACTCGGATTCTGGCGCGACGCTGCGTGGCCTATGCTGCGCAGGCGTCGAAGGAAACTGTCGAGCATATCGCGCGAGCTTAAAGAAGCAAACGGAAGCAAACGCCGACGCACGACGCGCCGTTTTGTGCCAACATGCGCGGCTCGATCTTATCGGCTAGAGGTTGTACCGCATCATGGCTTCGAACAAGGCTCATCACGCCACAGGATGGGCGGCCGGCATCATCGCGGCCGCGGTTGTCAGTAAAGTCGGCGGCGCAGGTCCGCACCTGATTTGGAGCGCACTGAGTTTTTGCGCGGCGGTACTGGGCGGCACGGCACCGGACTGGCTCGAAGTGGCATGGTGGACACGCGCCCGCAGGTTATGGATTACGCATCGCACGTTGACGCATTGGGGCGTGGCCTGGATCGTGTTGTTGGTGCGTTCCTACCGCTTGCTCGGCGTTCACCCGCTTGCGGCGCTGAGTTTTGGTTTCGCGTGCGGTGGCCTCATGCATTTATTGGCCGACTGGCCCAATCCGCTCGGGGTGCCGTGGATCGCGTCGCGGCATTCGTTGAATTGGTGGAACAGCGGCCACTGCGACGCGCTGATCGTCGGGGCCGCATGGATCGCAGCGTTACTGATGGTGGACCATGTCTGGTTTCACGGTATTTACGGTCTCAGATTGCTGCACACGGTTCGACTCTAACGCACGGGCCGCCGCTTGAACCAGCCCGCCAGCGATAGCCGGTCGCGCGTCGCGGGGAGCACTTCGTGCAGCATATCGGCGGACAAGAACAGCACCAGCCGACTGCCGAGCGGTGCAATATCCTCCGTGCGCCGCCCCTGCGGATGCAGGCGCAAAGCGCCGCCATGCTCGGGTAACCAGGCCGGATTCAAATAGAGCACGACCGATACCGTCCGACTGTCGTCGTCGCGGAAGCGGTCGACGTGCTTCAGATACGAAGCACCGGGTGCGTAAAACGCGAAATGGCTTTCATACTCGTCCAGCCCCAGAAAAAGCCCGCGATTCAGCGCAACGCGCAAGCTCTCCATGATTTGCAGATACCGGTCGCAGGCATGAGACTGACCGGCCTCCAGCCACTGGATCTGGTCGCCACGAATGCCGGGCCGCACTGACTGCGCCGCGCCGCGGCCCACGCCCGCCAGGGTCAGTTCACCCGCCGCGGCCAGTGCTGCGCATTCCAACGCAAGCGCGATGGTCAGGTCTTCAGGCAAGAAAATGTCCTGCTCCGACCAGCCGTGATCGCGGATGGCGTCGAGGATCTGTTGATGCGGCTGCGTTGATGCGGCTGTCCACGACGTGTCGGGACCAGCCGGAGATTCTGAATGGCTCACTACAATTCCTTCAGAATTTGGGCGATGGGGCAATTTGTGGCGGAATCATCCTAGTATGGCGCCTTAAGGCTTGATGAATCGAGAATTGAATAGAAAATTCGGCCGAAGGTCGCATTGTTCGGCGCCAATCATCATGTCCGAGAGGGCCAAAAGACGGAAGAAAAGCGGGCGTGCTGCTACAGTACGGCTTGATCGGGAAACTCGGCTGAATGCCGGCGCTCAGCACGTCAGCTCGGTACCTCGATTCAGCGCCCCACCCAAGTCACTTGAATAGCGGGAGAAACTCCATGTCGATTTCCGTTCGGCGTCGCGCGTTGCTGGCGCTAGGATTGGCGGCGTTGACCAGTTCGGCGGGCGCCCAGAGCAAGCCAGTTGTTCGTGTCGGTTCGAAGATCGATACCGAGGGCTCGCTGCTCGGCAATATGATCTCGCAGGTGCTCGAAGCGCACGGCATCAAGACCAGCAACGAGCTCCAGCTTGGGGCCACCAAAGTGCTGCGTGCCGCAATCACGGGCGGGGCGATCGACATCTATCCCGAGTACACGGGCAATGGCGCATTCTTCTTTTCCGACGAGAAAGATCCCGCCTGGAAAAATGCGCAGCAAGGCTATGCCAAGGCCAAGGCGCTCGACTTCGAAAAGAACAAGATCGTCTGGCTCGACCCGGCGCCGGCCAATAATACCTGGGGCATCGCAGTGCGCCAGGATTTTGCCGCCACTCACCACCTGAAAACATTGGTCGACCTGGGCAAATGGATCAGTGCCGGCGGTGCGTTCAAGTTGGCCGCGTCCGCCGAATTCGTCGAACGTCCCGATGCGTTGCCAGCCTTCGAAAAAGCCTATGGATTCACGCTCAAGCAGGATCAATTGCTCATCCTGGCGGGAGGCGACACGGCAGTGACGATCAAGGCGGCCGCGGCGCAAACATCGGGCGTCACGGCCGCAATGGCCTACGGTACCGATGGCGCGCTTGCCGCATTGGGCATGGTGATACTCCAAGACAGCCTGAACGTGCAACCGGTCTATGCGCCTACCCCTATTATCCGGGCGCAGACGCTGGAAGCGTACCCGGCGATTCGCGATATCCTCAAGCCGGTTTTCCTATCGCTCGATGGCGCTACGCTGCAAAAACTGAACGCCCGGATTGCAGTGAATGGCGAAGAAGGCCGTCAGGTCGCTGCGTCCTATCTCAAGAGTAAAGGCTACGTTAAATAAATGCCGGCTGCTCTGCCCATCGCGGGCGGCTAGCCTGTGCGGAGAGCGTGATTGACTGCCAAGGTAACCAACCGCGTCCTGCTGACCCTGCTGCTGTTCATGCTGGCGGCAGCCCTGGGCTTGCCGCTGCTGACCGATGCTCCGAACCGGCTGGTCGACGGACACGGGATCGCTTTGTCGGCATTGATGCAGGGTAAATATGTCTGGCTGCTACTGCCGTTTGGTGTACTGGCAGTGCAATCGTTCGCGCGGCAAAGCCGACGCGCGCAAGTCCTGAGCGTGGTCTGCGCCACCGTGCTGCTCACAGGTCTAACGATGTTGGCCGGCACTACCGCCACCGCACTCTCGGGAGGACCCGACAGTTTCGTGCGGATCTCGTTCGGTGGCGGTTTCTGGCTACTATTCGGATTGAACTGCCTGGCGGCGACTGACGCCATTGCACGCGCCACCGCGAGCCGGCCGGGCCGGATTTTTTTCAACCTGCTGGTTTTCATGCCCGTGGCGCTCCTGCTTGTCGGTGGGCAACTCGATCAATTGTCGATCATGAAGGAATACGTCAATCGCAATGACGTGTTCGACGCAGCCGTCGTGCGTCACCTGCAGATTGTTGTGCTGACCTTGCTCGTCTCCGTGACACTGGGTTTACCGATAGGGCTCGCGGCGATGCGCTATCGGCGCGTGCAACGTGGGCTGTTCCCGGTGCTGAACGTGATCCAGACCATCCCATCGCTGGCTTTGTTCGGTTTGTTGATTGCGCCACTCGCCGCGCTCGCCACACGGTTTCCATGGCTGGCAGCGCATGGTGTCAGCGGTACCGGCATGACCCCCGCGATCATCGCGCTGGTCATGTATTCGCTGCTGCCGCTCGCGCGCAGCACCGTCGCCGGTCTCGAACAAGTACCGTCCGGTGTGATCGAAGCGGCGCATGGCATGGGGCTGACCGGTTGGCAGGTGTTCCTGCGGGTCGAAGCGCCGCTCGCGCTACCGGTGTTTTTGTCGGGTCTGCGCATCACCGCGGTACAAGCGGTCGGCCTGACCGTAGTGGCCGCATTGATCGGTGCGGGCGGCCTGGGCGGCCTCGTATTCCAGGGTCTGCTGAGCGGCGCCCTCGATCTCGTGCTGCTGGGCGTGATCCCGGTGGTGGTGCTCGCCGTCGTCGTCGATAGCGGCTTCAAATTGATCGTGACCTCTCTGCAAGCCAAACAGCACGTGACCCAGCAAGTAAGAGAAGAAGCCCGGGAAGAAACCCGTGAACAAGCGAGCGAACCAACGAGGCCGGCATGATCGAATTCCATCAAGTCAGCAAACAGTTCGACCATCGCACCGTAGTCGATCAACTGACGCTGAACATTGCCGAAGGCGAATTCACCGTGCTGATCGGCACTTCGGGCTCGGGCAAATCGACGACGCTGAAGATGATCAATCGGCTGATCGAGCACGATACGGGACACATCCGGTTTGCCGGTGAAGAGATACGCCGCTTCAGGCCTGCGGAAATTCGTCGCAGGATGGGTTATGCGATCCAGTCCATCGGGCTGTTTCCGCATTGGACCGTAGAGCAGAACATCGCTACCGTACCGAGCCTGTTGAAATGGCCGCGTGCGCGTATCCGCGAGCGCGTCACCGAGCTGCTGGCCTTGCTCAACCTGGAGCCGGAGCTGTTTCGCGACCGTTATCCGCATCAGCTTTCCGGAGGCCAGCAACAGAGAGTGGGCGTGGCACGCGCGCTGGCGGCGGACCCCGAGGTGTTGCTGATGGACGAGCCCTTCGGTGCGCTCGATCCGGTGACGCGCGCCGCGCTGCAACTGGAAATCGCGCGGATACACGAGCTGTCCGGACGCACCATCGTGCTGGTGACTCACGATATCGACGAAGCGCTAAGCCTTGCGGATCGCATTGTGTTGCTGGATCAGGGCCGCATCGTCCAGCAAGGCGCGCCCGCCGTCTTCCTGACCGACCCGGTCAATGATTTCGTGCGGGACTTCGTTGGGCGCAGCGATATCGGTATCAAGTTGCTGTCGCTCGAAACGGTGTCGCGCTACGCCCGGCCCGGCGAGTTGCCGCAAGGAGAACCGCGAGGTGAACCGATCGCGGAGCACCTGAGTTTGCGGGCGGCGTTGTCCGCTTTCGTGTCGCAACGGGTCGATACCTTGGCGGTGGTCGATGGCCAGGGCCAGCCTGTCGGGGTACTGCATTTCGCCGATCTGCTCAGACGGGAGCGGGCGTGATGAACCGCGGCGCCATTGACGGTTCCGACCCGAACCCGCCGCGCGCAGCCTGGCGCAGATGGGGCACGGCGCCGCTGCTGTGGAGCGCGGCGCTATTGCTGGCGCTGACGTTCGGCATGACCTCGCTGCGCCCGCTCTTTGCGGCGTGGTACCCGGCGCTGGACCGGCCGGTGTATATGCAGGACAGCTTCTGGTCGCTGGTTGAGGCGCATCTGCTGATCGTGTCGGCATCGAGCGCCGCGGCCGTCGTGATCGGCATGCTGGCGGGTATCGGGGTGACGCGACGCGCGGGATACGAATTCCGTTCGCTGGTTGAGACGGTCGTGGCCGTCGGCCAGACGTTTCCGCCCGTGGCGGTGCTGGCGATCGCTGCGCCGCTGATCGGGTTTGGCGTTAAACCGGCGCTGCTTGCGTTGACGTTGTACGGCGTGCTGCCCGTGTTGCAGGGAACGATAGCCGGGATCGAGTCGGTGCCGTTTGCCGCGCGCGAGATTGCCGAGGGCGTGGGCATGCGTGCCTGGCAGATCCTGCTGCGTGTCGAGTTGCCGTTGGCCGCACCGGTGATTGTGGGCGGCATACGCACCTCGGTCATCATCAACATCGGCACGGCGGCAATCGCCTCGACGGTCGGCGCAAAGACGCTGGGCTCGCCTATCATCATCGGGCTGAGCGGGTTCAATACGGCTTACGTGATACAGGGCGCGGTGCTGGTTGCCCTGCTGGCGATCGTTGTCGACCTGGCCTTCGAGCAGCTTGCACGGTATTTGGGCCGGTGGCGCACGGGCGCGTCTGCCGGCGTCGGCGCTTCGTGAGCGTGTAGCGCTGAATGCGCGCGAGTGCCGTTTTGCACTCCTATTCGCGAGTAAGCTACGCACAGACATGCATTGAGACATACACTGGCAACGTCCTGCGGCAACTCGAGAAAATCCCGTGATTCGATTGATACTGTTGTTGCTGGGAGCCGACTTTGTCCGCCGTCGCTGGCCGGTTCTGATGCTGTTGGGGCTGGTGTGGAGCGTGTTGGGTGTGGCGCTCGCGTTCGACGCGTTCGCCGACGTGATCACATTTCCGCTGCGGGGACTGGGCTATGTGCTGCTGTTCGAAGGCATCCTGACGTTGATCGCGGCGGCGAGCAAGCTCAGTCTGCAAACGCGCCTGCGATACGTCAAAGGCTTGATGTTCGTGCTGATCGCCGGCCTGATCATCGATCCGCATCCGCAAAGCGATGTCGTCCTGGCGATCCTGTTCGGCACGAATTTCCTGGTCGGTGGCTGCCTGCAGATTGCCGCGGCCCGGGTGATTCAGTTCAAAGGCTGGCGCACCGCGATGTGGGTCGGCGTGTTTCAGTTGCTGATCGCCGTGCTGTTTTATTCGCCCTATCCGCTCCATTACGCCGGCACGGTGCCGTTCGCGATCGCGTTGTCGATGATGATCAGCGGCGTCAATCTGGTCTGGCTGGCGAACCGGCTGCGCAAGTTGCCGCACGGCGCGGCCATCTTGTCGGTGTGGGGCGGCAATTCGCTATTCGACCTGATGCCCGAGCCCGCGCTGGACGATCGCGCACGGCACGCACTGGTCGCCACGGACTGGTACAGCGAAATACCGCTGGTCGTGCATGTCTGGACGCCGGTGGGCTCGGCAAAGAGCCGCGCGCTGCGGCGTCCTATTGTCGACCGCTACATCGCAGCGGTCGATTCGAAGGGCGTTATCTCGACCGGGCATGCCGCGCTCGAAGTCAACCCCGACCTGTATATCAGCTTGTACCCCGCGCAGGAAATCGACCGCTCGCCCGCGCAGTTCGCCCGGCTGCTGCGCGCGAGCGCCGAAAACGATATCTGTGGGCGCTTCCTGCACAGCTATCCGGAGGAAGCGCAGGCCTGGTGCGATTCCACGGTCAAGGTGGCCTATCGGCGCTACAACCACACCCGGTTGCGAGCGTTCTGGTTGCGCTATCAGCAAGATGCCACGTACAACCTGACCAATCGCAACTGCTCCAGCACGGTGTCGGCGGCGCTCGAAGCGGCGCTCGAAGGCGAACTGGGCACGCGCGCTTCGCCTTGGCGCGCGCTTGCGTTTGCGCTGGTGTGCCCGGAATTATGGGTAGCCGGGCAGATCTACCGGCGCGCCAAGACAATGACGTGGACGCCGGGGATGACGCTCGATTACGCGCGCGCCTTGCGCATAGTTGTGCATCCGCCTCCAGTCGCGTGGCTGATGCTGTTGCGTCTGGCTTTGCGCGCGCGACGGCGTTACCGCGATAGAGAGCGGCAAAACCGCTTGCGTAGTGCAGTCACCTAAGCCAGTCACCTAAGCCCCTCACCTGATCCGGTTCGCGTGCCAGATTCGACGCGGATCGATAGCGCTCATTTTCGGCTCATTTTCGAAGTCTACGATGGAACACATCGACACAGCACGTTGCTGCTACAGCTCGCGCCTGGTCGTACGAGCTGGACGGGCTCAGTGCACACATCGACCCCGGCCATCGGACTTACAGGAATCAGGAGACATTCATCATGAGGATCGAAATTCAGGCTTCCGGACTCAATCTTACAACCGCGGAAACCATCGCCTTTCGCGAACACGCGCGACGCCGCATAGAGGTCGCGTTCGAGCGCATCCAATACCGGGTGACCAGCGTCGGCGTGTACCTCAAGGAGATCAACGGCCTGCGCGGAGGCGACGGCAAGCGCTGCGTGTTGAGAGTCGAGGTCAGCGGCGCGCCGACCGCCGTCGTGCGCGGGCGCCATGGCGATCTCGTCGCGCTGGTGGACCGCCTCGCGCAGACCGCGGCACGCTCGCTATTGAACCGGGTCAAGCGCGGCCCGGACAAAGCGACACTGCGAGCGACACCGCGAGCGACACTGCGTGGCGTCGACGGCGCGAGCACTAACGCATCGGCTTCGACCGAATGACCAAAATGTTCGCCGCGACGTCGTTACACCGGCGTCTCAGTATTGCCGTTGCGCTTCTCGCGGCTTTGGTAGGCCTGCTTGGAGCGCTCGGCACGTTTCTCGTCGTCAGCAGCCTGGCGACGGAATTCGATTCGAGCCTGCGCGATGTCGCAGCGCACGTGAGATCGGGCGCGCTCGACGGCACCGTGCCGCGTACGACCGCCCCGCGCAAGCCGGAAGACCTGGTGGTGCAGATCTGGAGCGCCACGGATGGGGCGCGCCCAGGCAAACTGAGCGACCCGAACGTGATCTTGCCGAAAGCGGCGCCGGGGTTCTCCTCGGTGAGCTTCGAGGGCGAGCGGTGGGATGTGTTCGCACTACAGGCCGCCAACGAGTATATCCAGATCGCCGAATTACGTAGTGTGCGCACCCGCAATGCGATCCGGGTCGCCTTCTGGACCTTGTTGCCCGTACTCGCGTTACTGCCGCTACTCGTATTGACGATCGCGATTACGGTACGCTTATCGCTGCGGCCGCTCAACCGTATCGGGCGACGTACCGCCCAAATCGACCTGAATAATCTGCAAGCGCTCGACGCCAAGGCGGCTCCCGACGAACTGCGACCCTTCCTCGACTCGATCAACCGGATGATCGAGCGGCTGTCGGTATTGGTCAATGCAGAGCGGCAATTCATCGCCAACGCCGCGCACGAGTTGCGTTCACCGCTAGCGGCGATGCAACTGCAGATGGACAACCTGCGCAATGCGCCGGAGCGCGAGCGCGAGGAGCGGCTCGATGCATTGCAGCGTGGCATCTGGCGCACATCTTCGCTGGTCTCTAAGTTACTTGGCCTCGCGCGTGCGGAGATTGGCGGAACGATGAAATCGCGGCGCGATGTGTCCTTGCCCCAGCTTGTTTCGGACGTTATTGCGGACCTGCTGCCGCTCGCAGCCGATCGCGGTGTCGATATCGGCGTACTCGAGCTGGATCAGGTCTCGGTGCGCGCCGTCGAAGCCGATTTACGCATCATGCTCAAGAACCTTGTCGACAACGCGATCCGTTATGCCGGCACCGACGCGCGCGTCGACGTCAGCGTTTATCGGCGCCCGGGCAAGGTGCTGATCGAGGTGATGGATAACGGCCCCGGCATGACGAACGCCGATCTGGAGCGCGTGTTCGAGCGCTTCTTTCGCGCTGGCGTGTCCGATGAGGAAGGTAGCGGTCTTGGCTTGTCGATTTCGCAGGCGCTCGCCGCCAATTACGGTGGCCGTGTCGTGCTGTGCAAACGGGCGGACGACGCATCGGGTGTGGTCGCGAGCATCGAATTGCCGTTGAAGTAGCAACGAAGCCGTACCGGTCATGAAATTCATGCGGGGGTGGGGATCGTTGCCATGAGTCACTTAACACGCGCGCTACCTGCAGGTCGCGGGCACGGCGACTTGGCGCGAATGAGCAGGAGCTATGCCGGCGGGCAACTGCCACGCATGAGACAACGCAAGCAGAAACGCCGACTCGCCGGCCGAAACATGATTGTCGGCATGCACCGCGGTCTGGCACAGGCTCATGACTTCGGAGCGCAGGCGAGCATCTGCCAGCTCGCCGATCACGTGCCGCATGATTTCCGAATTGGGCCGGCAAGTGTCGCCCCAGTTCAGGTGAGGGGTCGTCATCAAATCCTCGCAGAGTTCGTGGATGACCTTCTCGAATTCGTCCGCGCTCATTCCGAGTCGCTGGGATAATTGAAGGCGCTCGAGTGCGGCGATCTCTTCGGATCCGAGATGGCCGTCCGCGAGCAACGAGATGGCGACGATCCGGGCCGCTGCGTGGGGGCTGTTGCGTTTGTAGGTGCGCATAGTGTTTATCCTTGATTACTGGGGCGGTGGTCGAACAAGCCTACGTATTAGAATCCTTGGCGTTCAAGCTTATGCATCCGGAATTCGAGGTCGACCAAGTCGGTGGACTGGGCGAGGTACGTTTCGACGCGGCGTTGGTAGGCGCGTTCAAGAAGATTGCTCAGATTCATAAGGACGTATGCAAACATGATGTTCTCCATTTACTTAGGGTCGCTTGTTGCGTGCGGGCTGTTAAGCGCTGTGCATGTGGCGACGGACCATTGGGTTCAGGAGGGACACCGCGCTGAGTTCTTGCGTGCAGGGCTCTCCATGACCTCAATACTAGAGAGGGAAAATGAGCCGAGAATGAGCACGGTGATGTTTTGGACGAGCGAGCTTGCGTAAAAAGCTCAAGAGCTTGCATAAGGCGTTTGCGGGCTGCGTAGCCCCGCCCTGCAGCAGTGGCTAACTTTCAGGAGGAAGATATGAGCATTAGCATCGTTCGACTGGGATCCCCCCGGGCAGCGGATGAAGGCGTGCGCATCGGCACCGTCCGGCGGCCGCCGCGCGGTGTGCCCAAGACGGAATTCGGCAGTCGGGACTACTACGATGTCTGGTTGCCTAATTTGTCGCCGAGCGCGCAGTTGATGGCTGAGGGCAAGGCCGCTGGCACCCAGGCCGAATGGGATCGGTTCGCGAAAAGCTTCCGGGCAGAGATGAACGTTGGCGATACCGGCAAGGTGCTCGACGTGTTGGCCGCATTGTCAAAAACAACCCACTTCGCAATCGGTTGCTACTGCGAAGATGAAAGCCGCTGCCATCGGGGAATACTGCGTCAACTGCTGGACGAGCGCGGCGCGCAGATAAGATAAGCCTCGCCTGCCCTAAGCGATGGTCCATGTAAACGGGTTTGGCGCACGCATGTCAATGGCCCATGTATGCGACGCGCCATAGCGTGCCGTTGCCATCTTCGGTGACCAGCAATGCGCCGTCGTGGGCAACCGTCACGCCCACAGGCCGACCCCAGACACTGCTCTCGTTCGCTACGAAGCCGGTGAGAAAATCGTCGTATTCGCCAGTCGGAACGCCGTGTCTGACACGCACGCGCACCACCTTATAGCCGGTGCGCGTACTGCGATTCCATGAGCCATGGAAGGCCGCGAAAATGTCGCCGCGATACTCGGCGGGAAATGCCGCTACGCCTGCGGTTGCGGTATAGAAGCTCATCTGCAGCGATGCCGAGTGCGACTGTAATAACACGTCGGGGACGATAGCCCGGCCCGCCAGATCGGGCCGCTCGCCAGCGTGGCGAGGATCTTCGTGGTTGCCCAGGTAATACCAGGGCCAGCCGTAGAACCCGTCTTCTTTCACACGGGTGATGTAATCCGGCACCAGATTGTCGCCGAGCTCGTCGCGTTCGTTCGTCGAAGTCCACAGCTCGCCCGTATTCGGATCCACCGCGATCCCGACACCGTTGCGTATGCCCGTCGCGAAGGTGCGCAGCGGTGTGCGGCCTTCGGGGTCGGTCACGCGAATATCGGCTCGACCGGTTTCGGCGTCCCACGCAGCACCCCGCCCGTGCTCAGCTTCCCAACGCGATATGTCATCGCGATCTTTCTTGCTCATGGTCTGGGCGACGTTCGACGCGGAACCGACCGAAATAAACATGCGCTTGCCGTCGGGGGAAAAGGCGATATCGCGCGTGGTGTGGCCACCTTGGCTTTGCGTCAAACGCGGCACGATGACCTGAGGCCGCCCGCTTGCCTTGAGGTCTGCGCTACGATAGGCGTAGCGGACTATCGAGTTGTTGTTCGCCACGTAAATCCATTTCGGATGGTCTCCCGGTGGATAGAAGGCGATGCCGAAGGGCCGGTCGAGGCCATCGGCAAAAATCCGGTTTTCGGAGGGCATGTCGGCGCCGTCCGCGGCGCGCAAGATCCGTATGCGATCCGCAGCGGTCTCCGCGACGAAAATATCGCCGTTCGGCGCCACGCGTAGCAAACGCGGATTCGACAAACCCGCCGCGAACAGCCGGACCGTAAATCCGGGAGGAACCGACAGCGCGGCGCCTGCCGGTTGTTTCACCACGCGCGGCCCGTTTCCGGACGAAGTCGTGCTGTAGGGTGCGGGCAGATCAGCCATGGTGAGGTGATGCCCGACACCGGGGGCGGCTAGCTGCCAATCGCTGGGGTCGGTTTTAGGCGAAGACGCGGTGGTCGGCGCGAGATCGGCGGACGGAAAGCCCTGGGCGGGAAGCTTCAACGCAGAGAGATAGGCGACCAGATCGCGGCGATCCGCGGTATTGGGAACGGAGACCGGCATCGTGGTGCCTGGCACGGTCGCGCTCGGATTGGCGAGAAAGCGGTCCAAGGTCGCGGAATCCCAGGTAAGGCCCGATCCGCGCAAGGCGTTCGTGTAGCTGAAGTTGCCGACAGAGCCGGCGCGCCGACCGAAAACGCCTACGAGGCTGGGTCCTTGTCGTGTGATCGCTGTATTTCCAGGCCCCAGGCTGTCGGCATGACAGATGGCGCAGCTTTGCTGGAAAAGGGCTTTTCCGTGCTCGATGGTATCGGCCGGCGAACCCTGAGCTGTGGCCTCGCTGCTTGCGCCGAGACTGGCGAGAACGAGGGCTGGAGCGAGCGCACGAGCGAATGACGGTATGGATAGCATGGCGTACCTGGTTGCATTCGACCGGCTACATGGGGCCGAGAACGGTGATGGGTCCAGCTTCGGTCAGTCGACGGCTCGACTAAACGGTCGATGATTCGCGGCCGATCAAGGGGCGACCGAGCGGTCGCTCAGTGTCATCGAACTTCTCGCCGCGCTTCTTGCGCAGTACGTTGATTGTCTCTCGATCCCATGCAAAGAGGGCGATGCGCTCGCAGAGACGTGTCTGGCGATGTTAGCATTGCACACCCAAGGCATCCCCGCAGTGTCCCGCTCTTATGCCTCATAAATCCATCATACCGATTGCACTCACCCAGTCTGAAGCCCGGCGTATCTGGCTGCGCGCGCAGCGGCTCGACACGACGACGCCGTTCGGCAATGGGGCCGCAGCAACCGTTTCGGCAGTCGAACATCTCGGCTATGTGCAGATCGACACCATCAACGTCATCGAGCGTTGTCATCACCATATTCTGTGGACACGTATCCCGGAGTATCAGCGCGACCATTTGCGCCGAGCCCAGACGGTGGACAAGGCGGTCTTCGAGTATTGGACGCATGCGCTCTCCTATGTGCCGACCAAGGACTTCAAGTTTTTCCTTGCCGACATGAAGCAACACCGGACCTCGCCCAGGAGCTGGTTCGACTCCGTGACCAAGGACGACTTGCGCAAGGTGCTCACCCGGATCGAGGAAGGCGGCGCGCTATCGATACGCGATATCGACGACGATACGCTGGTGGAGAAAGATCATGCATGGGGAAGCCGGAAGCCCTCGAAGCGCGCGCTGCAATTGGCGTTCTACACGGGGGCGCTGACGGTCAGCGAGCGCTCGGGCATGTTGAAGACTTATGAGTTGATGGATCGGCATTTCGCGTGGGACAAGCCGCTCAAGGCGGCGTCGCAGGCACAGACCACCGAGTATCTGCTGGATCGCGCGTTGCGTTCGCAGGGGGTGGTCAGTCTCGACTCGATTTGCCATTTGGACGCGAAACGCAAGCCGCTGATTCGCCAAGCCATCGACGCAAGAGTACGACGCAAACTGTTGGTTCCCGTCGCGGTGGACGGCGCCGGTAAGGTCGAGCATTGGGCTGCTGCGGAGATCCTCGCGGAAATTCCACAGATAGCGGCGCAATCGGTTCATATCCTGTCGCCGTTCGATCCGCTGGTCATCCAACGCAAAAGGCTGCGCTTGTTCTTTGATTACGAGCATCGCTTCGAGGCGTACGTGCCCAAGGAAAAGCGCGTGTTCGGGTATTTTGGCTTGCCGGTACTGGTGGACGACGACATCGTCGCCGTCGTCGATCTCAAGGCCGACCGCGAGCAACGTGCGTTGCGCATGCAGCAATGGACTTGGGTCGGCCGCGGTAAGCCCAAGTTGCACAAGGCTCGAATCGAAGAGAAATTGCATCAGTTCGAGCGGTTTCAGTTTGGCGCCTGAGTTTGGCAACTCGGTGTGGCGTGCTTTAACGCACGCGTCTCATTCCTGTTATGTCACGCTGTGCGTTTCCAGCCAGTCGCGCAAGGCGTCATCGATCCGAGTTTGCCAGCCGGGGCCGCCGCGTTTGAACTGATCCAACAAATCAGGCGATAGCCTGAGGGTGACTTGCTGCTTCGTTGGTGTTTTTTGCGGACCGCGGGTACGGCGCGCCATGCTCTTGAACTGATCGGGTAGTGCTTCGAACGGCACCGCGTGTTTGAAATCTTCCGCCGACCATTCTGGGTTGTCTGGATCGATCAGTTCGGGATTAGGTTTCTTGTTCATAAAGGGCAACCTCCCGGTCATTTTCCTTTCGCAAACTGAGGGATCGAATTCGATATCCATGTGATCAAATTGTAGTTACCAAATAATAGACGGTCAAGCAAATTGTAGTTATGTTTTGCTTGGGTCCTGGCGTCTGCAGGCAGCCGCCAGGACCCAAGCATTTTTCTCTACCTTCGCAAGTCGAAGTTACAGGTTCACAAATATTGTGCTTCCAATGTTCGACGACGGCGAGTCGGCGGGCGGTCAGTATCGATGTCAGCGGGACGTGCTTGACGAATGGCCGATGCGCGCGCGCAACGTCGACGGCCCAGAGCTTCAGCTTGCCAAGCGCCTTGACCTATAGAGGTTCAACCAGGAGCGTTCTTCCAGATGCCTACCCCCTACGTTGATTCAGTGTATGTCCGGCTCGCGCGAGCAGAGGACGCAGTAAAGCGGATAAGGTTAAGGCGTATGCAGTGGGTTGCGACCGGCCTGCTGCTGTTCGTGACCGGTCTTTATATCGCCTCCGTATTCTTCAAGAACACGAGCGTCGCGTGGCCCTATATTGGCGCGTTTGCGGAAGCCGCGATGGTCGGTGCACTGGCGGACTGGTTTGCGGTTTCAGCCCTGTTCCGGCATCCGCTGGGCTTATCGTTCATCCCGCACACGGCAATCATTCCAAAGAACAAGGATCGCATTGCCGACAACCTCGGAGACTTCGTACAAGGCGAATTCTTTTCGACCGAACGCGTTACCTCGGTCATCCACGATTTCAATCCCGCGCAGAAGTTGGCAGGCTGGCTCTCGGACGATCGACATGCCGACATGATCGGAACCATTGTGGTCAAGGTTCTCGCCTATGGTCTGAACGCGCTCGATGAAACGGAAGTGCGCGCCTTTCTGCGAAAAAATGTCGCCCTGAAATTCAACGAACTGGACTTATCGACTTTCGTTAGCCAGATTCTTAGCGCGCTCACGCACGAAGGACGGCATCAAGCAATGCTCGACCAGATGCTGAAGGGCGCCAGCAACTACATCAATGAACCGGAAATCAAAAGGCGAATCATCGATTTCGCGGCCGATAAGATTCCGCTGTATGTCAAATCCTGGAAGGATTCGACGGCCACCTTCTTTATCGAAAAAATCCTGGGATACGTAGGCGATACGCTGGCCGAGGTCGACCAGGATCCCAACCATCCCTTACGCGCGGAGTTTGATAGAGCGATCGCGGAACTGATCGTCAAGCTGAGATCCGACCTGCTGTTTCGGCTGAAAATCAAGGAGTATCAAGAGCAGCTCGCTTCCAACGAAGTACTGGCCGATTTTGTCGAGAGCTTATGGCGCGACGTCAGCGCGTGGATCCAAAACGACCTCTCAAGCAAGCGGTCGCTGATACACGCAAAGATATCCGAAATTGCGGGCCGGCTCGGCACTACGCTGAGCAGCGACAAGCCGATGCAAACATGGATCAACGATCAAATCTTGAATTACATTCCCGACCTGCTCGACCGTCTCCGTCCAAAAATCGGCGCGTTCATTTCCGGCAAGATGAAAGAGTGGAAAGAGCACGAGGTGGTGAACAAGCTCGAACTCAACATCGGCCGCGACCTTCAATTCATACGCTTGAACGGAACCTTTGTGGGTGGCTTGGTCGGTCTGATCATTCACGTTGCCACGACGATGGTGCGGTGAGTTCGCTGAAGCCGCGCAACCTTCTACACGTGCTGTAAAAGCGCTGCTGCGGCTCGCTCCGAAAGCACCAACACCAGCTTCAACGTGGCACGCGTGGCTCCAGCAAAGATCTTCCGCAGTTCCCGCTCATCGAGCGTTTCAAAGTCGATCTCGGCAAATACCACCGCCGGAGCCGATTGACCTTTGAAGCGATATACCGATTCCATCAACATGTCGCCGTCCGAATAGATCGGTTGCCCGAACAGGTCATATTCGCCTGTGAAGCTGCGTAAGGTTTGCGGGCCAAGTTGTTTTTGTCCGAGCAGGTGCGAATGCTCTCGGCCTCGATAGCTGAGCAGTACCACATCGTTCTTGCGAAAGCCGGCCGAATAGCTGAGCCGGATGGCGTCTTTGACGGCCTGCAACAGCCCGGCCTGATCCCGGTAAGTCAGGATCTCGACTTCGGCGGTGGAAATCGGCGCGGCGGCTTCGATTTCCGTGCCACCCGGCAGCAGCGATTGCAGCAATTTCACGACCGATCGAGGGCTGCGGAAATTGGACTTGGCGCGCAGCCTGACCCAGCCCGGCAAGTCGACCGGCGGATGATCGTAGAGGTTCTGCATGGGATCTTCCAGCCAAATCATCCGAGCCTGTGGCTTCGCATGACGCAAGATCAGATCACGCCACTGCGCGGTGAAGTCCTGGCCTTCATCGACGATGATGGTGTCGAACAGGAATTCCTGCGGGATCGGGAGTTTCGCGGCCTCGCTCACGAGCCGTGCGAATGCATCCGGTCGGGTGAAGTCGGGTGCGCGCCCAGCGTGCCGCAGCAACAGATCGCACAGCATATGGGCCGTGCAGGCCAAACCGCCGGGCGGCGCGATCAAGACGAAGTGGTCGGCCAGCGGACGATTGAAGCAGACGTACAAAGGCCTTTGCCCCCGTTCGATGGCGTCACGATACTCGGCGAGCGCGAGTTGCGTTTTACCGGAACCGGCTGTACCGATCACGCGCAGCCTGAACGGGTCCATATCGAGTTGGCGTGCCCAATGCGATAGTCCACCGGATACGCGCGTGATCAGCGCTTGCGCTTGGCCAATCAGCGCGCTGACATCGGTTTCCAAATGAATGATGTCGCGCAGAAAGCGATGCACACGCTCGGCGATCGGACGATCTTCTCCTGGCGGCAAGATCGTTTGTATCAGCCTCGTCAATTGGTCGCGGCGGTTGGCGTCGACGATGCGCTCGGGCGAAAGGCCCGCGGTGAGCGGATTTTTCACGACGTAGTCCGGGCAATACAACAGGTGCTCTATCGTCGCCGGTTGCCCGTTCAGGCTGCGCATCAGCTTGCCGCGCAGACCGTCCACGGTACGTCCCATCTGTACGGACACCACCTTGATCTTGCCCGCATAGTTTTTTGCGAGGCCATCCTCGGTTTCTTCCAGATAGCCGCTTTTCTGTTCGATGACCAGTAGGTGCCCGCTGCGGTTCACGACGACGAAATCGATTTCACCGTAGATGGCGTGGCTATGGTCGATGTTCGTCCAATGCACCGAGTGATAGACGGTGTAGTCGTCGGGGAGTGCCGCCGCGAGCACGGCCAGCGTTTCGAGTTCGCGCTGGGCGGCGCCCGTTTCCTGCATGGTTTCCCATCCGTCCGGAATGACACGTGCCACGAGGCTATCCTTTGTCGAAGTGTTAAGAGCACCGGTTGCGAGAGCGCTATGTTACCGCGTGGCCTAGCCTATACCGGCGTATTGCTCGCGAAGCAAGAGCAATCGAATCTTGAGCGGCCGCTACGAAGCCGAGCATGACAGGTGAGTTTCTCGAACGCTCATCCGAGTCTAGCTCGCGGCCTTGCGCAGGGCCTTAACGAAGTTCAATACCGTTGGTGCTTTCTCGCGCTGCCTGTGCACCAGCGCGATGCTGGTATGCAATGGTTTGCCCGACAACTCGTGATAGGACACGCCTTCGGCATGGATCTGCCGTATCGATGCGGGAATCAAGGCGACGCCGAAGCCGGCCGCGACGAGGTTTGCCGTGGACGAAATCTGCGGGGACTCCATGCTGACCGATGGCGAAAATCCGGCGGATCGGCATGCGCCGATGATTGAATCGTAAAGGTCGGGCCCGATCGGTCGGGGAAAGAAGATAAACGCGTCGTCTGCCAAGCTGGCGAGATCGATGCGCCGGCGCCGGTTTAAGCGATGGTTCGCCGGAAGAACCGCGAGCATGTCTTCCTTGACCAGCGGCTGCACGACGAGGTCCCTGCAATGCAGCGGCAAGCGCACCAGCGCCGCGTCGACGTGGCCTTCGCTCACTTTGTCCAGCAGCGCTGAGCTATTGCTTTCCTCGCAACTGATTACGACGCGCGGGTAGGCGTTTCGATAGTTCTGCATGACTGTGGCGACGAGTGGGTGAAACACCGTTGAGCCCGCGAACCCCAGCGACAAATGCCCCGACTCGCCACGGCCCGCATTTTGTACCTCGGTGAGCGCAAGCTGCGCGTCTTCGACGATACGGCGCGCGCTTTGCTGCAAGAGCCGCCCGGCTTGCGTCAATTCGACGCGGCGCGGGTGCCGGATAAATAGCTTGGTGCCGAGCTCTCGTTCGAGCTTGAGAATTTGCTGGCTCAGTGGCGGTTGGGCAATGCCCAGATGCGCGGCGGCCTCGGTGAAATGTAAATGCTCCGCGACAGCCAGGAAGTAACGCAGTTGACGAAATTCCATATCTTTTTCGTCTCCAAAAGGTGTTGTCGAGATATTGGACTAATCGGTTGTCAGATTCTAACCTTGCGTTAACCCGACTCGTTGTGCGTTCTCCGAGACTTTTTAGCTCGTAAGGTGCACGAAAGCGCGTCGCGATCGTCATATTTACGAGGAGATTACGATGTCGGCAGTTCGCGAAGGATCGATGGCTCAGGCAGGGAATTCAAACGGCGACCATGGCTCACTGATTGCGGGCCTGAAGGGCATTGTAGGCGGCAAACACGTGCTCACCGAGGACAGTGCGACCCATCGCTACCGGACCGGTTTTCGCTTCGGCGAAGGCAAGGCTTTGGCTGTCGTCCAACCCGGTACGCTCGTCGAGCAATGGAAGGTGCTCCAAGCGTGCATCTCGGCGAATGTCATCGTGATCACGCAGGCGTCGAACACCGGTCTCACGGGCGGCTCCACGCCCGACGGAAATGACTACGATCGCGACATCGTCATCGTGAGCACCACGCGGATGAAAAAGGTGTACGTGATCGAGCAGGGGAATCAGGTGGTGTGTCTACCGGGCGCCACGCTCGATCAGCTCGAGCGCACGCTCAAACCGCTGGGACGTGAACCGCATTCGGTCATTGGTTCGAGTTGCATTGGTGCTTCGGTATTTGGCGGTGTCTGCAACAACTCGGGTGGAGCTCTGGTGCAGCGGGGGCCGGCGTATACCGAAATGGCGGTGTTTGCGCAGGTCGATGCGAGCGGCAAGCTCAATCTCGTGAACCATCTGGGTATTCGCCTTGGAAGCACGCCGGAGGACGTACTGGGGCGTTTGGATCGAGGCGACTTTGCGGATGCGGACGTCCAACACGATGCCGGCGCCGCATCCGATCGCAATTACGCCACCCACGTCCGCGAAATCGACGCCGATACGCCCGCTCGCTTCAACGCGGATCCGCATCGCTTGTACGAGGCGTCGGGGTCAGCCGGAAAACTGATGGTGTTCGCCGTGCGGCTCGATACGTTTCCCATCGAGCAAGGGGCAAAGGTGTTTTACATTGGCACTAACCAACCGGAGGAGTTGACGGAAATCCGTCGACACGCGCTCCACGACTTCACCCATCTGCCGATCTCGGGCGAGTACTTGCACAGGGACGCTTTCGATGTCGCGGAAGAGTATGGCAAGGACACGTTCCTGATGATCAATCTTCTAGGTACCGAGCGCTTGCCTGCGTTGTTCGCGCTGAAAAGCCGGTGCGATTCTTTCTTTGACCGCTTGGGTTTTTTGCCTTCGAATTTCAGTGACCGGGTGCTGCAGGCCATAAGCCGCTTGTTCCCTAGCCACCTTCCGCCGCGGATGAAAGAGTACCGCAACAAGTACGAGCATCACCTGCTGTTGAAGGTCGCGGCCGAGGGTGTGGCTGAAGCGAAGGACTTTTTGTCACGCTACTTCGCGAAGGCAAGCGGCGGGTATTTCGAATGCACCGATGACGAGGGGAACAAGGCTTTCCTTCACCGGTTCGCTACCGCCGGCGCGGCCGTGCGTTATCGGACCGTGCATGCCAAGGAGGTCGAAGACATCGTCGCGCTCGATATCGCACTCAGGCGCAACGATCGGGAATGGCTGGAGAAGTTGCCGCTGGAAATCGACGAAGCCATCTCCATCAAGCTCTACTACGGGCACTTCCTTTGTCACGTGTTTCATCAAGATTACATCGTGAAAAAGGGCAATGATTGTCTGGAGCTCGAACACACGATGTGGGGGTTGTTGGATCGACGTGGTGCGGAGTATCCGGCTGAACACAATGTCGGGCATCTGTATCACGCTAAGCCCGCGCTCGCGGCGTTTTATCAAGAGCTTGATCCGTGCAACTGTTTCAATCCGGGGATTGGGAAGACTTCGAAATTTGCGAAATATCGTGAGGTTGCGGGTTGATTACGCATGGCGTCACGCTGGCTGTCGTTTGACATTAAGGATGAGCAGCTATCCATCGCTCGATTCGTTAAAAAGCACTTATAAGAAGCGTATAACCGTTTCGTCGCCTTCTTGTGCTGCATATATGATGCGCAAGGAGCCGCTTCATGGATTGCATCCTGCAGGTATTTCTAGAGGATCGCTGGGTCGAGCCCGGCCGATGACAAAGTCCTGCGCAACGAAGCGGCGTATATGCGCGTGGCCGCCGCGCTTGGTATCCGTACGACTTCGCGCCCATGTACCTGGATCCCGAATTGATTCCACGCGCGCTGCGATGGTATGGGCCGCAGGGCGGGGTCGAGCTGACGGCCTGGGCCGACGTGCTCGCGGCGCTGCCTATACATGAACACGAGCGCCGGATGCTAGCCCAGGCATTGAGCCGGTTTGCCGAGCAGATCGAATGCCTGCCCGACATCATGGAAGCGCAGGGCGTCGATCGCGACATCATCGAGTTCCTGACGCAATCCATTGATACGCAGGTCCGCCAACTGAAGGCCCTTCAACCCCCGGAGGCTCATCATGCCCCGTCGGACCCGACCTACCCGTGACGAGCAGAACGCTCTGCGCCGAGCTTTCTACGAAAGGATCGGCCGGGGCGACATGACCATTCCTGAGGCGATGAAAGCGATGCGTAAGATGACAGGCCTGACCCAGGCGGAATTCGCTGCACACTGCGGCGTCAGCCGCCGGGTCATCCAGGACATCGAGCGCGGTACCGGCAATCCGACCGTCGACTCCCCCATCCCCGCGTCGTGTTTTAGCCCATTCGTCTCCGAAGCAGGGTTCGAAAGAGGCGTCAAACATCGTTGTTCCGAAGCCCTCTAGCTCACGAAGCCGGCGCTGTTTAGCGGAAAGCGATTCGGGGCGTTGAGGCCGGGGCGTCGTTGTGTTGACAGAGAAATCACTATAAAATCATCGGCTTAAGCGAAGAAATTGTGTGGGATAATTTTAAGTATCTTACAGACAGCGACGCACCGATGTCGCTAGCCTTGTGTACGGGCTGGCCAAACGCCGCTTTTGTGTAGTGGTCAACTAATTCCGGACACCGGGTTAAGTTTTTCCTCTGCGACAGCCGGTGCGATGCCGCCGTTGAACTGATGCGGTCGAAGCCAGTTATATCGCTGCATCAGGTAATAGCTGATGTCACGATGCGCTTCAGGCGCAGACGGGTAGCCCGTGCTCGGCACCCACTCCGTTTTCAGGCTGCGAAACAGGCGTTCACATCCATAATAGATTGAGTATCCCAACAGTTTCCGCGCCGACTCATGCTCTGCTCAATCCGGTAACGCCACAACCGCTGCCGGAACTTCCTGCTGGCGTATTGCCCACCTTGGTCGGAATGGA
>Ga0265338_10001412_pt1 | contig 39113 bp, 64 predicted proteins | sample 42126metaG_FD_193579 | JGI IMG/M metagenome (GOLD analysis project Ga0265338, IMG submission 193579) | Rhizosphere microbial communities from Carex aquatilis grown in University of Washington, Seatle, WA, United States - 4-21-26 metaG | ecosystem: Host-associated > Plants > Roots > Rhizosphere... | reverse complement strand
CTTGAGGGCGCACTGGAGCGGGCCGCTGGAGCAGGAGAGGATCCAAAGTGAAAAAGACTTTTGCGATAGACACCGAAAAGTTACGACGCCTGATTGACGCAATCCCGAGTTTGGAGGGCATCAAGGGGGGCATCACCCTTACCGTTTCAATGGAGGACTTGGCCAAACTGAAAGAGCCTCAGTTAAAGTCGTTTCTGGAAGCAGTCGATGCCATAGTCCAGATTCAGTCGGCGGCGTAAACTGTCTCCACGGGAAACTTCCCGCTGGAGCAAGACGATGAAGACTCTGCTATTAGCCGTAGTACTGATGGGGGGAGCAATCACATGGACGCAAACGACAAAGCCGCCAAGCAAGCCTCCGGCGCAGCCGACGAATCCGGTTCCGGGCGGACCTCAGCCGTGCAGCGGATCGCCGTGCTAATTCACTGTCTGTCTGCCGCAATGCTGGTGGGGATGGGCGTAGGTTCAATCATCACACGTCAGTTCCCGCCAGTCGCGGTAGCCCAGCTGATCCTGTTAGCCGCGATTCATCTACTGGCTGGAGCATACAGGCGATGAATCCAACCCACTTCCCCCGCCTCGCCTGCCTCTGGGCCGTCCTGACCATCGCCTCGGCTGCGCTGGCATGGCTCCTGCGCCGGGAGTGGCGCTCCCCGTTTGCGTGGTTCGTGTGGGCGTTCGTGGCGCAGCAGACGTGGCAATGGGCAGGATTGGCGCTGTGGGGTATGGGATGGGTGCCGTGGGATACGATCTACGCAGGATGGTGGGAATTCGAGTTCCTGAGCTACGCCCTCGTCGCCTGCATCGTCGGACACTATGCTTGGCTGACGCTGCGCAATAAGGGCAAGGTGCCGGGGGGGTTCGTAGTCACAGCTGGTTCGCTGGCGCTCAGTATCTCGGCTGTTGCGATCATTCTGAGCCGCTGGCAGATTGACCCCGACGCGAGGCCGGAGATTCGCTGGTCGCAAGCGTGGGCGTTCGTGCTGCTGTGGCTGCTGGTGTGCGTGTATCTGGCGGCGAGTTACTACGTACAGCCGCGATGCAACCGACTGCCGAGGGACATTATGCGCGGGCTAATCGCGACGTTCGGCGTGGCGTGGCTGACGAGCTGTATGCGAGCATATGTCCCGTTCACGCGGGAGCAGTGCTGGTGCTTGGATTTGGGCGTGCAGCTTGGGGCGGTTTGCTGGTGGTGCTTCGCTATAAGGAGGGAGAGAGCGTGAAAACTATTGCAGTAATGGCTGTTCTGTTGGGAATGTGTGGCTGTGTTTCCGACAATAAACCGGATTCAACATCTTCGAGGTTATCTTCAGCCATTGACGAAACAATGGCGCTGGAGGGAGATCAGTCGGAGTTAATCAGAGAGCAGTCCGCAGTGATAAGAGAAATGCGCCAAAGTCCATGTGACGTAGAAAAAGTGATAGCGATTCATCGGCAGAGAATAGGCGAGTTGTCGGACAGTATTAACAAGCACGCTGACGCAGTCCACAACATTGCGGAGTCTACAGCGCATTAGGGGACGAGCGGCCCACCCCGCTCCGATAACCGGGATTCTACGCGTAGAGCCAGATGAAACCATCGCGCCTAATTCGCAAGACGGAAATGCGCCGCACGGGATTTCACCGTCACGGTCCCATGAAGCGCGGCGAGGTTATCCATAAACCGATGCCGCGCCGGATCGTGGCGGTTCATGGCGTGCTGCACTATCCCGACGGCCGAGAAGTTTGCGACAAGAGCGCGGCAGGAAAGAAGGAGTACAACCGTCGCAAGGAGATCATGTGGCGACGCCAACACGGGATCTGCGGCTTGAAAATCTCCAACCTGTGCCCGGTATTCATCACGCTGGCGCAGGCTACTTTTGAGCACCAGGACGGTCGCGGGCTCGGAGGGAGCCATCGTGACGACCGCGTGGAAATTGACGGCAAGCCGTACAATATGGCTTCCTGCGGCGCTTGCAATATCGCGAAAGGTTCGCGCAGGCTTGAGGATTTGTAAATGACCGCCACTCCACATCTACCGTTCCAGTCCGTCGAGAGCCGGTTCACGGTCAAGAGCCAGCAGCTTTACAACTCTATGGCCCAGAGGTTCAAGGAGAAGCGCGACAAGCGTGGTTGTGTCCTCCGGGTCGGGCGAACGGTTCCGTTCACGCTGGCACAATTCAGGGCGTGGTTGCTGGAGCAGTTGGGCGGCGAGAACGGTGTTGTGAAGTGTACCTACTGTGCCGACTGGTTAAGTATCGACACGATGGTCCTCGACCACGAAGTTCCGATCAAGCAGGGCGGCAGTCTCGACCTCGACAACCTCGACCTGATCTGCAAGAACGACAACCAGGCCAAGGGCGGGATGACCGGCGAGTCCTACCAGCGGTTGCTCGATTGGTCGGCCACGAACCTTCCGCCGGCGTGTCGTGCGGACATGCTGCATCGGTTGGCAATCGCTGTCCAATTGGCGGCGCAGAAGCGTTGGGAGATCGTCAGCAAGAACAAAAAGAAGTCTTCCCCGGTTCCGGTAGCAGTAGAAGAAGATGTTCCATTCTGAGAGGAGAAACTAAATGAAGAAACACTTTACCATCGCAGCCATCACCCTAGCACTTTTGCTAGTGGTCGGATGCCAGCACAATCCCGGCACTACCAACCCGCAACTCAAGGCGGCACAAAACAACGACCAGGTGTCGATTGTGTTGAACCTGTTCTGCAAGCAGGAGATCAACTTCAAGAACACGATTGACGCCGCAACCCACAAGTCGGTGCAGCAGAAGTGCCTGCAAATCGCGCAGTACGATGAAAAGGTCACGAGCGACATCGCCGCCAATGACCTGACCACGGCACAGAAGGACATTGGACTAGCGGTCAGCCTAGCGCAGAGTATCAGCGCCGATCTGCTGAACATCAAGGACGCTGGCACGAAGTCAACACTCCAGATCGCGCAGGAGTCGCTGGTAATCGGGTTGACGACCTGGCAGACGGCTCTGGCTCAGTTGGGTAAGTAAGGGCCTGTCGCAGGTGGTTTTGGATCTCAAGGAAGCCAACGGGCTCCTGGCTAAAATTCCACCTGGAGTCAACCAGAAGGGAATCGAGCACATACTCGCGGAGATCCTCGAGGTGCGGCCAGACGTCACTATGGCGGAATTCGAGGACCGGCTGCAAGCGATGTTGACCTCTAAAAATATTCGTAGCTGGTCAGGCTTTTTCGTACGTGAATTTGCGGACAGTTTTCGCGGTGAAGCGTTTGAGCAGGTGCGGCAGCGGTTACAAGCGGCAGTAGCGGCAACAAAAGCGGCAACAGCGGCGGCGGCAATAAAAGCGGCGGCAGTAGCGGCAGAAGAAGCGGAATTCGAAAGCTGGTTAGAGCGGTGGATGAGCGAACATCCCAACGAAAACGGCATCGACTTCAAAGACATCCCCAAGCGCTTCTGGAAGCTGGCAGAGGAACGCGAACAGGAGCTGCAGCGAAAGGCGGCACAAGCATGACCAGTGAAACACTCGCAGAAATTTTCACCAGCGTTCACCAGTACGATCCGATCGAGCGTGATCGCCACAATTGGGGAGCGAAATCATGAAACGTCAAATAAACACCGATGCCTTACTGGCCGCATATGCCGATGCCTGCAATTATCCGGGCCAATTGGACGAGCAAGCTGTTGAGAAAGCGCTGGCTGAATACCTCTCGGCGCTCGGAGTCAAGCGCGAGATCAGGCGGTTGCGGCGAGGCTGGAGTGTGCTCAGCGAGCCTCCGCTGATGAAGTATGTCGAAGAAGCGCTCGCGCAGTTCGTGAAGAATGGCGGCCGAGCGGACGTCGCGACCGCGAGGGACGCGATGGACGCGATGGACGCGATGGCCGCGAGGGACGCGAGGGACGCGATGGACGCGATGGCCGCGATGGACGCGATGGCCGCGAGGGACGCGATGGCCGCGATGGACGCGAGGGCCGCGAGGGACGCGATGGCCGCGAGGGACGCGATGGCCGCGATGGACGCGATGGCCGCGAGGGCAAACGTTCAACGATTTGCTGCGTGGTGTATTCAGTCCAGCTGGTCGAGCTGGTGGTACTACCGCTGGGAACTATCCTGGCTCGCCACAACGTTTCTTGGTGCGCGGCAGAAAGGCCACAGCTCAGTCGAACGCTGGTCTGAGCCTATCTTCCACGCGTTCGTGGCAGGAGCGTGGATCCTACACTGGACGGAGGGTACGCTCTATTGGGCGGCAAAGCCGACAGTGTCCGTAGAACGCCTGGACGCTCCGGGCTCACGTAGGCTGCACTGCGGCGACGGTCCAGCCCTGGATTCGGAGGTAGAGAACCTCTATTTCTGGCATGGCGTCCTAGTACCGGCTTTTGTTGTTGTTCGGCCCGAATGGATCACCGTCAAGCACATCACCAGCGAAGAGAACGCCGAGGTCCGGCGCTGCATGCTGGAGCGCATGGGCGCGGAACGTTTTGCCGCAGAAGCCAACATGACGGTCGTCCACGAAGACTCGCTAACTTCACACTTCGCGAGCATCCCAGTAACAGAGCCGGTCGATCCGGGAAGGCGAATCGTGGTGAGTTATCGCCAAGGCCTGGAGCGAGCTCGATTGCTGCAGTGTGACGCAGTCACCGATGGGGATGGGCGGCCGCTGAAATTCGTTCACGTGATCTGTCCTTCGACCGGCCGCGAATACTATCTCCGCGTGCGCCACGACATCACTCGCGCCTACGAGGGCGTCGCTTCCACCTTCCGGATGACGGAGAACGAATACAAGACCGGAAGCTATCTTCGCCAGGGCGACGTGATGCTGCGCGCGCGCAGCGACCAGGGATTGCAGCAGCACAGCTAAAAGTTAAGTTCTCATTCTTGGGAAAAAGGAGAGTGCATGATTCCACAGCAAGCAAAACGAATCCCGCTTCGGCCACTGGCTTTCGGAGAAGTGACCGGACACAACCACCGCCTGGTTTCGAGCGAAGGCGGGGTCGCAGTCGAAGACGCCTGCGAACTCTATGAACTCGACACCGAAGATGGCGAGAAGAAACACTTGCTGCGGGTTACCGCCGAAGGCATCAGCTTGATCCATGCCGATGGCGATTCCCTGCAGACCGCCGATCACCAGCCCCACGTTGTGCCTCCGGGGGAGTATGACGTGATCATCCAGGAGGAAACCACCGACTGGGGAACCAGGCAGGTAGCCGACTAGAAGAGCGAAGGGGAGTGTGGATGGTCGCACTCCCCGGAACTCAGGGTTCGTTGGTTTAGGCGGTGCTGAAACACTGGCCCGCGCAGTTACAAATCTTTGGACAAGTGAGGACACATGGACGCAGCAGAAATTCTGAAACTCTTGCAGGACGGTTCGCTGACCGTTCCCAACATCCTCGTCGCCCTGGAGAAGTTCGCCAGCGCCAAGAACATGACACTCGACCAGGCCATCGTAGACGCGCACGCCAACAACGCAGATACCATTGCGGCGGCAAGGCAGGAACTCGGCCTGTGAAGAACTGCCCGCACTGCGGCAAGTCGCTTGAAGAAGAACCGGCGGGGTTTGCGCTCACCAGCGTAGACCCCGATGGCATACCCGACTGGATGCCGCTCCCTCAGTGGGATGCGTTCATCAAAATGAGGAAGAAGATTCCACGGGCTCCGTTTACCGACGATGCGCGCAAGTTGCTCATCAACAAGCTGACCAAACTGAGAGCCGCGGGACACGATCCCGTGCAATTACTGGAAGCGGCAACCGAATCAGGGTGGAGAACCGTCTATCCACCTAGAGGAAACGGCAATGGACACAACGGCAATCGCGGTTACGAAGCCGAGCGGGAGCAGATCGCTCGCGTTACCGGACGCGGACGCTGAAGCAATTGCAATCTCGGGCTGGCAGATCGTGCGTGAACTTCTGCCGGCCAACATGGAGTCCGACCAGGCGTTCCTCGCCAAAGTCGAATTCCTGAAAGAGGTTGTGTACGAGGTCGGTCCGGAGCGATTCATCGACGCTGTGAAGCAGGCGATTCGGATCTCGCAGTACCGCTCCGAGGTCACGATCAAGCGGATTCGCGAGTGCGCCGGTCTGGACGTGTCGGCGCCGCAGTCTCCATCGGTACTGGCGTGGCAGTTGGTCACGCAGGTGGTTAAGAGCCATGTGAAGAAGGACGCCGAGGGCCGTACCGTGCTGGTGAGCGCCATTCGGATGACGGGCGGCAATCAGGCGCAGATGGTACCAGTGCCGGAGATACCCGAGGCTGTCAGCCATGCGGTGCGGACCATGGGCGGGTGGGGCAATCTGGCCGAGGCTTACCCGGTGTTCTGGGGTCAGAAGTTTGTGCAGTTCAGGGAGGTGTACAGGCCATGAGCCAATTGAAAGTTCAGAAGAAGCGAGGTCATTTTGACGCAGGTCCCTTTCATCCGCAGGTCGTCATCCGAAATACCGCCTTTGCCAACAATCACTGGAACGGAAGGCACGGAGCGACCGAGAATATGTTCCATGGTTTACACACGGTTCGCGAGCATCCAGACATCGCAGCGGTGATTGCGGACTACCTCGACGGCCTACGTCGAATGGGATTCAAACCCGTTGAATAATACGTGCAACCATCCCCCTGTTGCGCTATGATTCTCCCGCCATGGTTGAGCGACCAGAACTACCCTCCAAGCAGGAACTCCTCACCTTCTTCCGAGAACTGAAATCAGCAGCCAAAGCGTACCGCGAAGCGCTGGCCAAGGTCGCCTACTACGGTTGGCGCATCAAGGAAAACGAGTCATGGACCGACCTCGGTTATGAGGACGAAGAGGCGATGCGCGCGGCGATCGACATACCCGACTCGACCTGGTACAAATACACGCGCATCGGCGGTATCCTGCGGCATCTTTCCCTCGCGCAACTCGAAGCCATCAAACCCCGCAATCTCGATCTGCTGTGCCAGGTTCCGTCCGAACTCTGGCCGGAGCACGATTGGGTGGGCGAGGCACGCAGCCTCGAACCCGACGCCCTGTGCGAACTGATCACGGCGCGCAACCGGGCCCACGGTAACGGCCGCGAACCGATGACGGTCTACCGCGAATCGGTTCCGTTCAGTTCGCAGCAGATGATCAAAGAGTGCGTCAAGGCGTTTCAAGAGAAGCACGAGTTGGCGAGTCCTGGGCGAGCGCTGGAACTCATGATCGCGGACCAGTTCGACCGCACAAGCTATCTGGCGTCGATCATCAAGATTCGCCGGATGCTGGCGGCGTTCAGGGAAACGCTGAAGGCGGCGCAGTGTTCTTGTGGGTGTAGTCGCCCATTTCTTGACTTGGCTATCTATAATGAACTCGACGACATAAGGATCTACGCCGGTGAGGTTTGTAAGGAAGCGCTGGAGAAGGCCCGACAGGGCAAGATCAACACGAGTCGACGGCCAGGGGCGGATGATTCTGCTGCCGAGCCCGGCGGGTCGGATGGAGTTGAAGAAGCGGAAGTGGGGCGCGTGGAAGAATCAACAGGGGTTGTGCAGTCAATGCGGCAACCCGATGAAACTGAGCGACGACCTAGTGTTTGAGAGTAAGGGCTTCGTTGACGGCGAAGAAAACAAGTTAATGCACCATCGGTGCAAGCAGTACGAGCCAAAACGTCTACGCGTAGAGGAACCGACCGATGCCATGGAGCCCGAAGGACGCGAAGCGCCACACACGTAAGGCTACCAGTGCCAAAAAGCGCAGGCAGTTCGCCCACGTCGCCAACAGCATCTTGGAGCGCACCGGCGACGAGGGCCGGGCCATCCGCGGAGCCAACGCCGCTGTCGCTAAGAAGCGCCGCGGAGGTCGCAAGTCGGCCAAGCGCCGCGCTCACGGTCGTACCACTGTCAGAAGGTCAAGGAGACGCTAGAAACCATGCCTAAGCAGCCCCACAGCACGCCCGCAGCCGAGCCTGAGAATCAGACGGCCAACACCACCACCCAACCCGAGATCGTCGCTCCTGCGGCATCTGTGGGCCAAATTTCAGCCCCTCAGAGCAACGATTCGGCCAAATCGACGGAAATGGTCAAAAAGGACGCTGCCGAGCTGACCGACGCCGACAAGGAGCGGATCCGCAACATGGTCACCTCGTCCACTGGCCGGCGCCAGGGACTGATTCGCTTGCCGGACGGCAGCGCGCGGATGGACGTCACCATTCCGGTTGAGATTTTCCTGATGCTGGAGTCGCAGGCCGAATGTGCGCAAGAACCGCTGGAGTCGTTCATCCAGCGCAACGTGGTGGATTCTCTAATGGCTTACGTATCGGCTGAGGCGGTCTGATGTGGGGCGTGTTCCGAACCGATGACCCGTACACGGTCCATGTGGCTCCGCTCAAAGCTGGGACCGAGGACGTGTTGGCCGCAGGCCATCGGTTGGACATGACCTGTCCAGATATTAGCCGTGTTGAACTATCGGAGCACGACGTCTCGATTGTGATTCACGAGGAAATCAACTGATGAGCGACGAAACCAAGCCCGTAAACTTCACCGCCGACGAATGCCGCGGCGTGATGGATGCCATTGACGCGTTGATCGTCGGCTACCCAGCGGAGTTGGACGCCGTGGCCACGCTGAAGTCGGCGCTGCTCAAGGTCAAGCAGACTTACGACCTGTTTCCGCCGAGTGTGTAAACCATGCCTTCGAATGACTGGACCATCGGACTTCAGTACCAGAAAACGTGGAACAATATCGCCTGGTCGCAGCCCGATGGGATCGGGACCCGCGTGTTCCCTCAGCAGATTACCGGGAACAGCAACATCCTTTCGGTGGAACCGTTCTCAGAACTTACTGGAACATTTTTGTTTGGCTGTGGCCATTCGGTAGATCAAGTGATGGTTTTTCAGGATTGGGATTACGACACGGGGATGAGTGTGGCGCTAATCTGTTGTGCCATCTGCACTTTTGTACAGAGCCGCATCGAACCATACATTGAAGCCCTCACAAACCCATTACAGTTTGCTATTTTGTATCCCGGAGCTTCTACCTAGTCTACGCTCGCCCATTTCAATCGCAAGCAGATCAAGCGAGCGGGTACTGTCTGAAATCTGCGTTGACGCCTAACACCTGCCCTCCGTGGTAGCATTGTCACGGAAGGCTGAGTATCACTCGCGCGACATCGACGGGAATCGATGTTGACGCGCGGTTTGGGCGTCGCACACAAATCCTAGAACACTTGAGGTGTGTGATGCAACAATCGGTTACTCAGGCCAGCCAGTATCCCGCGCAAACCCATACTTCCCATAGCCCATCGATGGCCCGCTCATGCGATGGCCTCTTTCGCAAGCTATATTCATGGCGTAGATTCTCCCGACAAAAGACGAGGCCTCTTGGTATTGTGCCTCCCCTCGCATTACTACGAGGATGTGGACAAGACCTGCGCACTTGTCTGTACCGCATGGCAAAGAGACTCGATGCACTGCCATTCCCTTATTCAACCCAACTTGGTCCGGCGATTGAACGGAGCGCCACTGGACATCTTCGGGAGAATACTCGCACGCTCGCATGCATAGCAGACATAAGAAATTTCGAGGCATCCCATCCTGAGGCCACGGAATTTGACGTTGCGATGTTTCATCAGGGCTGGGAAATGGGAGCCAAATGGGCTGAGAACAATACTTGCAGGAAAGAGTCGGGAGAAACGACATAAACGGAACCCTCCTGAAAAGTGCGTTATGATGGGCGCATGAAGTCTAACCCCAAGCCGACCGCAGAGTACACGAATTTTGAGAACGCGATGCGGGCGATCATGCGAGCGCCTAAAGCGGACGTGACGCGCATCCTGGCGGAAGAAAAAGCCGCACGAGCGACAAAGCCGAAGCGCGGTCCTAAACCGCACGCTTCGGCTTCCGTCCCCGCTTCAACCGATAAGGATTAGAAACTCGCCCCTGCCTCCTTCCCCGTCAGCTCTGAGTAGGTCAGGCGCTTGCCAACGATCTTGGAGAGGGCGTACATAAAGCGGTCGCTGTCATTCAGCGGATTGTCTTTCGTGGCCCGATTGTTGTAGCGGAATGCTTGCTCGTCAACGTACCGCTGCAAGTGAAACGGCTCGACCGAGACATAGGTTCCCTTCAACGTCCGTTTTAGCAGACTCCAAAAATTCTCAATCCCGTTCGTGTGGACTTCCCCGCGGTAGGCTTTGAGCCGCGCTCAATTCAGCGCCATGAGGCGGACAAGGCTGCGCCTTACCCCAGACACATCAGGGCATACGAAAGAGAATTTTCTAAGATATTGAATAGGCAGGTGGTTATAAGCAAGATGTCGTAAAGATGTCGTAAAGATGTCGTCTTTGGGACGTGGTGTCGGCGTGCGACTCACTTAATACTGTGGGCATGAAAACGCTGAGAATCCGAGGACCACCACGGCGAGGCAAGATACGAGTGACGGTCATAAGCGGATTAGCGATATTCGGGTTGGCGACCGTCTTTCTGTTTAGGTGAAAAAAATAACCGCCAGTTACGTGACAAAGTTCCTCTTTTCTGGCAGCATCGCGATTAGCGATGACGACCCAAACCAAGCGCTTCATTGAACTGTCAGATTTGCTCGGACTGCGGTTTGAGTGCAAAGAGTGCCATGCGTCTCTGTTTTTGCCGCTCTCAAAGGTCCTGATCGCCTCTCGGCTCCGCTCATGCCCTCACTGTAATCACCCTTGGCTGGCCGTGATGAACGGACAGAGTGGTACGAGTGTTTACGGTGACGTGTCCGAGGTTGTTGACGCTGTGCGGAAGTTGGCCTCTCGATTTGACGGTACTTTGGGATTCCCGGTTGGGTGCTCAATGTTGGTCGAGGTGGCCGACAAGGGCAGTGAGAAGTAATCTCATCCCGTGACCTCCCGCCGTATCCCGTCATCTCCCGTCAACGCAGATTTCAGATTTAGGCAGTACCTGGGAGTTGAGGGAATTGCTTTCCGCCTAACCCTTCCAGCGCCATCCGTCCTGATTGGCTTCGATCTTCCCCCGCCGCTCCAAACGAAGCAGGGATTTTAGGATTGAGCGTTCGTTCTTGTTTGGCAGTCGCTTGGCGATCTCCGCGAGAGTCCAGCGAAGTTCAACTGTTGGGAAATGAACAGCCATCACATAGGGACCATCGGTGGGGGTTCCTTCCAGAATTACGCGCCGCCTTACGATGTCAGCAACGGGCATATCAATGTACGTGTCTAAGTACCAATCCCAAGTCGTCATGAGTTTTCTCCAACCGTAGTAACCGCCAGCCAAAACACCGCCAAGCGCTACCCCGCGCGGCCACCACGTTTTAATGAAGTTGAGGAGTTCCCGTTCGGACACCCGAACAGTGTATTCTGCCCGTCAACGCAGATTTCAGACAGTACCCGCCATGGCACTCGCAAGAGCAGATCGTCCTGATCGCAGTTTCCTCGTCCACGAATACTCCGCCGCATCCTTCGTGCTTATTCATCGCACACATCGCGAATAGAACGTGCTGTGATTCGCCAGATGGCAGCGCGGGGACAGTCGGAATGTCCGGGTCCGCCAGCGACATTGCGTAACCGTCGCCAAACTGCATCTCGCAAAGATGCCCATTCTCGTACAGCGTGACATTCGTCGGCGGCAGGCAGATGAAGCAGGCGTGCATGTAGGGCACGAAGGAGAACACAAACGGCGCCAGCGCGGTCACGCCTTCGAAGTGGTCGACCGGGTAGACGGTCACTTCGTTCAGGCGAGACCGGGTAGCGCGGCGGCTGGCGGTGTGATCGCCGAAGGTCTGACCGTGGAATAACCGATTTAAGTCGGCAAACCATAGGTCGGTGCAGCGACTCTTCCAACCGATCATGCTCTTGATGGCGGCGCCCAGTGTGGTTGTGACCGTGCGGTCGATGATCGCGTCCAAGACGGTCTTCTTGGCCGATGCCAGCGGGTCCGCAGAGACGACCAGCGACTCGATGAACTTGTGGCGCTGGCCGGCCTGAATCCCCATAAGCATGTCGATCGCGGTGTACATCGCTGCCGGCGAGGTACTCCACGCGAATCTAGGTGGTTTCAATCTTAGCGATTCATACAAACTAGCAACGTAACCTTCCGGAATGGCGTGGTCTTCGGGATGGCCGACCCAGGGGAATACCGGGTCGTCCTTGCGCAGCGCCAGCGCCGTTCCACTGTGATCTTGGAGCGCGTTAAACAACGCATCATTAAATTCCTGCGGCCCCATCTTCTCTTGCTCTGACATTCGCTTCCTCGCAGTCTACGCGTAGAGTAAGTTGCTTTGTTTCGTGGCAGCGGCAGACACAGCGCACGCCGTTGCCGGGTTGACAGAGATTGCAGCGGCCTGCGGCGCAGTAGGCGGAGTTGATTAGGAGCGTACTCACTGCAATGTCCCGTTGAGCGCTTCTATCGCTGAATCAATGGCGGTAATGAAGGCATCTTCGTTTGCCAATTTTCCGGCAGCGATAACACCTCCACCAGCGTTAACGAATCCTGCTGGCCATCCGTTGAACTCCACGTAGAGCGTAAACGGTGGCACGTCTGAACCGTGACTACAGCGAGTTTTCTGTCGATGGGGGTTTAATGCAATCCACCACTTAGCGTCGATCTGGTGTTCCCAGCAACCAGAGAGTTTATTCAGGTCGTGAACGCCAAGCGTCAAGCCCAACTGCGCAACGCGATCTAACGCAACCGGAATTCTCATGCTATTCTTCCTCCGTGTTAACTCCGCTCTGCTACAAAATCCTTGCTCGAAAGAAACTGCCCGACCATCACCGCCGCGCCCTGATGGCGATTCTCTGCGAATACGATATGACCACGTTCGTCTGGGTCGATGGCGTCGAGCTCTTCTACCGCTACGAGTTTGACCGCCTTGAGGAAGTCGAGTGTGCGCTCGCCTACTTCGAAAACGTCGGCATTCTCGAAGCCGGGCCCAGGGTCAACGCTCACCAGACCTACCGCATCCGGCCGGCGTTCCTCGTCTCCCGAGGCGCTATCGAGCAGATCCAGCAGGAACGGCAGCGGCGCGCGGAGCGGGAAAAGATCGTGCCGCAGTTCGGTATCCCGCCGCACTAGGCGACTCCCGCAATTAAGGACGTCATCTTCTGGCGTACCCCAGGCGGAGCGGCATCCAGTTGCAGGCGAAGGAACTTCAGGTCGTCGGTCTGCCAGCTCCACGGCATCTGCCGGAGGGTGCGGAGCGTCGTAAGCGCTTCCTCACGGTTGAAGCACCACGAAGCAATGGCCGTCAGGGTCGGGATGTGGGTAACAGTCCAAAACGTCTTCTGTGTTTCGCCGATCGACCGGTGAATAGCGAACAGGCCGTCGTCTGTTGCATCGGCAACTACGTCGACGTAATCACCGCCGAGGTTGCGGAGGGTCAGCAGGCGGGGGAATAGGTTCTCGCTCATCGGCTGGCCTTCTCCCTCTGCCACGGTCCCGGGGGCTGGCCGATGGCGTAGAAACGAAAACTGCCGCAGCCTAAACAGCGCTGCACGTACTTCTGCGGCCAGGTAACCTCACGGTGCCGGCATCCGAAAATAAGAGCCAAAAGATGAAACCTCACGTTCATGCTCCCCCTCCCGCGCGTTGCTACTTGACTTCCTTAGCAGCTTTCCGCTCACGTTTTATTCGTTGGTGCTCATCCCAGCAAGGCCCGCACAGTGGCTCTCCGTTGACGCTGGCACACGTTTCTCCCTCATCGGCCCCGCAATTCGCGCAACGCTCAGATCGCGGGAAGTAATCATCGTACAAATCGCGGTCACTATACATCTGCCCTCCCGCGCGTTGCTAACGGAGACGCGCCCCTCCGACGACCACACTTCGCGCAACGCGCTCGTACTCCTCACGCGGCGCCGGGTCAATGCCGAGTGTGTCCATCCATCGGCAATAAGTGCTCATAGATCATGCGGTCGTCACGCTTGCTTGCCATTGCGGAATCAATGCTTGCATGAGAATTGCCGATTACGCAACCGAATTCTTAGGCGGCCGTGGTGTTTTCAGGTGTGCCGGCTTCTTCCTGGTTCCAAAGCGCACGGCGTCCAGTATCAGGTAAACCGCATTACGGCTGATGCCGAACTTCTTGGCGGTCGCGGTCGCGCCGATCTCCCGCCAGGAGTTGAGGATTGCCACGCGGCGCGCGAGCATTTCTTGCGGCGTCGGTGTCATCGTGCAGCCCATCCACAGCATTGATGCAAGAGTTGAAAGCCGCCCCACGCCATAAGGCCGGCGGCAGCAGCGACGCAGAGCGCCCATAGCAGGCGATGGCCGAGGCGGAGATTACGGGTCAGCGGTTCAGTCATTGATCACCTTGATGATTAGAGCGGTAAATGGAACTGCGGCAATCAGGTCCAGGGCGTAGTGCTCGCCGAGTCCCAAAGTTGCCACAGCGGTTAGAAGGACGAAAGCGGCCAGCGGCCAGCGCAACCAGCGCGGCGCGTAGAACCAGAACAGCAGCGCCCAAGTCAAATGAATTGACGGCATACAGTTACGGGCGGCGTGAATGTCTCCGACGTGGGCCGGACCGACCGCGGGGAACATTGCATAACATGGAACGGCCAACAGGATCGACAACGCCAGTGCGCGAATCAGACCTCGGCGATTAGATCCGAACAGGTTGACTCCCAGAACCAGAGGCAGCGCGTCATAAACAACTTGCAAAATTAAATGGCAGCGCGTGTGGGAGATCGTCCAATTTTCCACGGCCGCGGCGATGCCAAAGTCACAGCGCAGGAGCTGCGCGTCGATCGTGTACGGCAGGTGCCCGGCCAGTAGCGTGTTACCGACTCCCGCGGCGATCATCGCCAGCGGCAGAACTGCGGCAAGTTTCAGCTTCTCGGCGTCGCACTCTAGCGCAGCACTCGAGGCCAGGACCAGGCCGCCGGCGACTGCCCAGCGCAGGAACGGGTCCGGCAAAAGCCACGCCACCCCAAGCGAAGCGGTGGCGTAGCCTAGCGCGTAAAGCCGGATTTCGTGCCGTAGTTCCAGCGTTGTCATAGCTCGTCAAGCGGTGCCGCGGGCATGTCCAGGGACTCGATACGCTTCATATCCTCAAAGGCTTCCGTGTTGCAGATACACTCGTAATATCCGCAGTGCGTGCATTGACGGGGAATTCCCGCGGTTGAAATTCTACGTGTAGAGCGGTTGGTGCCGCTGATCACATCGGTTGCTATCTCGAAGATGGTCCTGTCGGCGAATGAGATCATTGCGCCCAGGGTTGGTTTCTGTGCCGGCCGGTAAAATCTCTTGTCGTACATGGTCGTTACGTCCTTTCGTTTTTAGACTTCTTCGTTGAACATAAACCCCTGATTGCCACCGAACAGGCCAGCGGACCGCGGAGGCGGCGCGCATGGCCTTGTGGTGGGCCTGTAGCCGTAGCTCTCGGCGGTGTCAGAACTCATAGTGATTGATTCGCCCTTGGAATTGAAAAGGCGATAGACGCGGACCGGGCGCGAGTCGAAGAGTTGATGCTGTTCGCCCTCGTCAAAGACGGTCACTTTGCCGGCGTCACGTAGCCAGCGCTCCAACTCCTGGCGCTGCGTGCCTGCTCCCATGCCTGTGTTAGCGGTTGCCATGGGTTTTCGCTTTCTCGCGGACCACGCGCGCGGCGAGGTATTTTGCGCCCTTGAAGTCGGGCAGCGATGCCGGCAACTCGTCGGCGTATTGGTCGCAGATGACCTCGACGCGGGTCACTTCGCGGCCTTGCGTGTCGGTCAATCCTTTGTGGATGTTGACAATGCAACCAGGTGCTTCGATGTGAAGCAAGTTAGAGCCGCGCTTGCCGCTCCATTCAATTCGTCTCATATCTCGTGCCATCGCTCGGGCCTTCCTTTCGTACTCACTAAACCTCAGCGGCGATTGGTCGGTGAAGTTTAGAGAGTGGCGCGGTTAAAGCTCGTGCCGCGCCGTCACGCTCCCTTCGGAGGAGGTTATTCGCCGAAGTAGAAGCACTGCGCATACTGCAACAGGATTTCCGCGTCGGCTGAACCTGTGTAAACCTCGGTCCACGGTTTGAACCAGTCCTGATACTCAAAAACTGCGCTTGTCGGCTGGCCGCGGTCAAGGTTGCCGGTGATACGTGCCGCAGGGCCGCCGGTGGTGATCAGGATGTTGTATTCGGTTGGGGCGCTGCCGTCCTCATCCCCTGGCGTGTGCCAGTCTCCGCGAACTTCGACGGATAGCGCGTCCTCTTCGATGCGCTCGCGGGCCCTGTCGCGGTCGTGCCAGGATTCGTGATCGTCGGAGTCCTTGCCGGCCGTACACGGGACGGTTCCCTCGCCCTTGCAGGTGATACACTCACGCGTCCCGCCGGTGCAGTCCTCAGACTCGCAATTTTCGGGCGCGACACCTTGGCACTCCTCGCAGACCTGCTTCCCGGTGCCGTCGCAAGATTCGCACTCAACGGTTCCGTCGCACTCTCCCGCGTGATCCATTGCCTCAACCATTTCGCGGATGTTCCCGATTGCGCAGGTCGCGTAATTCTTAGCGGCTTCCAGAAACTGCTCCTCGCTGCTGACTTCCTTAACCTTTGCCATATATCCTCCGAAGGATTGCGACAGCTCCGTCGCCGGTTGTCACTCCTAGTTGTGCCCTTTGGGGGCGTTAGGACAATTCCTACATACCTTCGCAGAGACTCTTTTCGATTTCGGCACGGCAGTGAGAGCAGAGTAATCCTCCCGCATTGTCGATCACCCGTACATCATCGTGACCGTCGCAAAGGTCGCAACCCTCGGATGGATCACGGCGAAGATGTAAAACGTTTGGCTCAAGCATCGAATCATCGTTGTGTGTCATTTTCCCTTCCCTCCTCCATCCGTAATCATGCGCCCGTAGGCGGTTAGGTTACTGCGCAAACATCGCGCGGATAAACTGTGAGCCCTCTGGCGTCAAAGCCCAGAGGACCACGGCCGCCAGGATGACGCCGCAAACCAAACTGGCGCCATCCGTCACGGCTAGGATTAGATCGGCGTAAGTGAGCTCTACGCGGCTGCGAGTCGGCATTGTGCTTGCTCCTCAATCCAGCGGTGGGCATCTTCGATGGTTTCGACGTAGCGGGAGAGCCGCGGGCCGTTGTTGTCCGGGTTCCCTGACATCGCTACGCAGTGAATGTTTCCAGGTTGCGACTCCCTGCAATTGCAGGAACCATCGCGGCAGTATTCATGAGGCGAGCGATAATGGTCGGGCCCATAGTCGAGATAATGCCCTAGGCAGACATCGCCGGCGAACAACCATCCGCGGTCGGTTGTTGCCCAGCGGTTAGAGCGGCGTGACGCGGCCGCGGTGTAGTCGTCCCATCGGTTCAATTGTCCCTGTGTTAGTTCGGGCATGGTCTGTGCCCCTTTCGTTCTTTGTCGTTACGTGAAGATCAGCCCATACATCAGACTGACTTTTGCGAATATACGCTCAACACAAAATATGTGTCAATCCCCACTGAGATGCTATGCGACAAAAGCAACTAACGTCCCACTATACTCGACCAATCCGCTGCACCATATTGACTCGTAAACCGCCGCCTGTGCTAACATTCCCGCAGTTATGGCTGTCGCTTCGATGACATTCCCGTCAGTGTTCCTCCACCGCGGATCGCCGACACTCAACCTAACCTTACCCCTCAGTGCCCAACCTGGACGCCTCACTATCTGGCGGCATGCCATCGATTACTCGCGCGCTAGGCTCGACAGCAACACAGCGATGTTGTTCCGTGCTCTGGCCCGGGAGGTGGTCCGCTGCCGGATGGAAGCGGGCCAGGTTGTGTGCGGGGACCAGGCGGAGGCGGCGCTGCTGGAGTTTCTGACGGATGAGGACAAGCGCCAGCTTGGGGTGATTCCGTAGTGGCTTCCAATGGAAGCAAGAGTTGTGCTACTAATGGAAGCATGGTAGAGCGGATAACGCGGCAGGTTGGCGAGTTGGTTTTGGTCGATGTCCTGCTGTGTATCTGTGAGCGGCCTCGTTGTGGGTGGGCCTGGCTGCGATCGTACAGCAAGGGAATTCCAATCGCGTGCTCTTACTGCAAAGGAAGGAACTGGAATGGTGGAAGACGTCAAAGAGGAACGGACCTGCAGGATAACCGACTGGACAAGGATCGAGCCGTGCGGCCATCAGACGCACAGCCGAAACCAGCGCATCGAGCATATAAGGACAGCGCACACTCCTCCGGCGGCGCAGTGGTCGACCGCATACCGCATTGTGGAGAAGAACAGCGCACGAAGGGAAGCCGGAAAGCCGGTGACAACCAGCGAAGCCCTCTGCCGGATGCGCGAGTCGAGAATCCCTTGACACTCGCCGGCGGCCTGGCGCACAATCCCCTGCAACGTAGGAAGTAACTCCTTACCTGGGAAACTGGCGCCGGCAAGCGATACCCTTCAACGGCTGGAACCGGCGCCAGTCATGTTAAGCCTTCCGCCCTACAATTCCGACGTACCCTAGCCCCACCCGAGTCGAGATCGTTCGTGTAGCGGCATCCTAGCGCCGAGTTTAGGGCAATTTCTAGCCCCTGACAGGGGAATACCGGGAAATGCGGCCTGTGACCCCTCCGACCATCCCGACGGCACCTCGAGCCGTCGACGGCATCCGGAAGCTGGTAACCTGGACGGCCGCCCGGCGCCAACCCTCCGGCGTCGAACCGCGGCGCTGCCCTGGCGCATCCCGAACCGGACCGTCGGCGCTTCCGCTTCCCGCCCGGAACCGCGGCCAAGGGGTGGGCCCGCTCACCGGCGCGGCCACGTGGCGCTGGACTTTTCACCCACACTTCTTCGATTTTCGGCGCTCCAGTTTTCCACAATTTTGTGTACGAATTTTCTTGCTGAGTTCCACAAATTTGTGTAGTGTGAGGGGATGAAAAGGGATTACGTTCCGGTGCAGGTGGGGCGAGATTGTTTGGCGAATTTGTGCGGTGACTGACGCCGAAGGCCAGCACGAACTGGAATTCCAAACCGAGACGGTATCATGACCTGCGGCGTAACCCGATCCAACACCGGAGCGATGTGCGAGTTGGAATACCCGCACCAGGGGAGACTGCACCGGCTCAGTAACTGTGACTCGCGGAAAACTCAGGAATGGGACGACGAGGAGATCGCAGTCAGCCCGTGGAACCGGAAGTTGGATCCGATTCTGATTGAGAAGTTTTCGTGATTTTCTACGCGTAGACAAAGTTGCGGAGTCGCACTCCGCTGATGTGGGAGTTTCGGAAAGGCCCACGAAGAATAATAAGGGCTTGCACCTGTTGTTGTTTCTCAGCGTAAAGCGAATGACGATTCGCTCACAGGACAAGCTCTCCGACCAATCTGAAAGGAGCATCGACCGACAACATGAGCGAACACCTGTTTTACAAGCGAGGGAAGAACAAAGGGAACGAGCGTCAACTCATTCTCAAAACCGCAACCCTGCTCGTCAACAAGGCCGGGGAGAAGCGAATCAAGATGAAAGTCGCCATGCCGCTTACCGGCCGCAAGATGAGCGGAACACCAGAGTGGATTACCAACGCCATGACTTTCGTCCAGCAGTCGCACGACATCGTGTCGCCTCTGGTCGAGTTCAAGGGGTTCGATATCCACTTCTCCGACGACAACCTGTTCGACAAGGAAGGCGCCAAAGGCTCCCAAGTGCGCGATGAAGTCGTTCGTCGTGCTGGAGACTGGCAACTCCGAAACGCCCGACGTCGATCTGCAATTCGTGATCTACGCGGGGTATTCGTCCGCACTGTGGCGCTGGTGTGGCACGATGGGCGGTGCTGAGTTCTGGGCATCGTTCACGCAGTCCATTGAACCCAAGGAAGACCTCGAACTCACGGCGGACGATGAGGAAGAGGAAGAAGAAGAAGAGGAACCCGAGGGAGAGTAATGGCCTACCGCAGTCACTCTGCTCGCGTGAGGGGGGCAATCAAGGCCGCAGCCCGGTCTTGGACCCCCTTCACGTCGATTCCTATTACCGACGCCATGAAGTCGGAACACCCGCACTTGAATAACTGCTCGGCCATCTTCGCCAACAGCCGCTATCAGGCGGAAGTATTCGAGTGCAGTTCGCACGTCGGAGGCGTGTGCCAGGTCGTCATACGCCGGCACCTGTCCGGCAATGAGCCGATTGCGTGGGATGACCTCCAGAGGGCCGTGCACGAGCTCTACGGGCCACACGTCACCGCGGTAGAGGTTTACCCGCCCGTGGCTCAGGAATGGCGTATAAACCGCGAGGTGCGCGTTCTGTGGGTGTTGGCTGAGTCGTATCAACTTCCGGTGGGCCTGCACCTGGATGGCGCGTGGGGATGGAGGTCTGACGCATGAGTAAGGCAGAAGAAATTGCAGCACGCTTATTTCCTCTTGATGGATGGTGGAGTAACACGTATGCGGTCAAAACTTGCATCGCTGCGGTCAACGAAGCGTTGGAATGGGCCGCTACGGAATGCGAGAAAGAAGCCGAGTACCGCGACCTTCCTCACAGAGCGCATTTCTGTGCTGACCGTATTCGCAAGGGGAAATCCGCATGAGCGCCTACTACACGCGTGAGGACGTGGTTAAACTCCTCAAGTCCCGCCAGGGCAGCAAGACGCTGGCCGACTTCTCCGACGAGATCGGAATTTCGTTCCAGCTTCTGTCAGCGGTGTTTAACGGGACACGGCAACCGAATGGGAAACTGCTGAAGTTCTTGAAGCTCCGCAAGGCTACCGTGTACACGAAGGCGTGAGGCTACATCTTGTCGACGATGGCGATGCGCTCTCCAATCCATTTCATAACAGGGACGGCCATCGAATTTCCGAGGGCTTTGTACTTCACTCCATCGGCCGCAGGTTTGCCACGATAGTCGATGTCCAGATAGTCGTCAGGAAACCCCTGTAATCTCGCACACTCGCGGGGCGTGAGACGGCGGACGGCCATCTGCGCGATGTAGCTTCTGGAACTTCCGCCGCTCGCCGCCCTCAGGCTGGCCACGTCATCGCATTCCGGCATTGCGCCGCCATCGCGACCGCGCAGGTTCATCGCTACCGCCGGATACCCGCTTCCCGGCTTCCCGCCAGCGCATGAGAGTTGTGGGCTGATATCCGACGTCCTGATCTCGCCGCGCTGGTTCTCGGCGAAGGCTACCGCGTGCTGCTTTCCTGATTGCAGCGTGAACATCGGATCGCCGGATTCGCCAACGCCCATTCCCGCTCGCGGATCGTCTGTGCTTTTGCCAGTCCTCGCGCCCGCTTCCAGAATCGGCATACAGACCGCTGGCATCACTCCCGCATTGGCATGGCTTCCGGTATGCCCTCCCGCTCGCAGGGTTGGCGAGCAGTCCTCCATTGCGTCAGCACCGTGGTCTTTGGCGGAGAAGGCGACGATCGCCGCCCGGTTAGCGTGACCGCTCATCCCCATATTCGCGTCGAGGCTACCGGCTATTTCGTCTTCTTGCCACCATCCCTGTCCACTCTCACGAGCTATCCCAACGGGCACCAGCGGCGTTCCTCTTCCCGTCCCATCTTCTGAGGCATCGAAGCCCTCTGCGCGGAGAGAGTGGGCGACGAGAAGCGACTCCCGGCTTTCGTGGTCGCCGTATGGGTTGCCGGTTAAGGGGCAGACGACAACCTGGTCTTGCCCTCTGGTTTCTCCGACTCGCTCGAATCCCCGGCCGCTTGCTCCAATGCAAGACGCAAGCTCGTGGGCAGTTCCTTTCCCCTTTTCTCGGCTCGGCGGAGGATTCCCCGACAGGCAGTCGGGGACAAGAAATAACGGCTCTCGACGGAACCAGTCTCCAGTATCTCGGACAAAGAACACACGACGGCGGCGCTGTGCCACTCCGAAATATTGCGCGTCCAGGACAACCCACTCGCAGATCCCTTCTGGACCCGCGACCACGCCGCCTGTTCGCCAGCCACCTCCCGGTACGTCAAGTTCCATCCCAACCATTTCTCCAACCACAGCAGCAAAGTCTCGCCCGAGGTTGCTGCTGAACAGTCCGGGGACGTTTTCTGCGATGGCGAGTCGTGCTCGACTCCACCGAACAATTCGCATTGCGTCGAAGAAGAGTCCACTGCGCGCTCCTTTCAAACCCTCGCGTTTACCGGCCACACTCAAGTCCTGGCACGGAAATCCGAAAATCGCCGCATCAATGTGACCGAGGTCAATGATCTGTTGTTCCGTGATTTTAGTGACATCGCCCAGATTCGGTACGCCTGGGTAGTAGTGCTTTAGTACCGCACATGGAAACGGCTCAATCTCGGCAACCGCGAGACACTTCCAGCCAAGCGGGGTCAGCGCGGCCTCCGGTGCTCCGATACCCGAGAATAGGGTGATGAAGTTCATTCCTCACCCCGAAGAAGGTGGAAAGCGTTCTTATACTGCTCCCATTTCGGGCCGCGCTGAAATCGAATACCGCTGCGGTGCGGTAGCAGGTTTGCGCTTTTAAGGTGGATGGCCTTGTCGGCAGGAATAACGTAATTGTCGTCTAGTCCGGGGCAAAACACGATGAAAAAGTCGAAGTCTCCCTTGCCATACCCGATGTGTTTGCGCGTCTTGGAATCCCTGGTCGCCAGCACCGCGCGGAATCGATCATCTCTCGGATCATAACTGGCCGTCTTGACTTGAATCGTGAGGATTCGGGAACTGATCGATATAGCTAAATCTGCCTTGGTGTTCTGTGTAAATGGAGTCCAAACGACGAACCCCAACTCGCACAACCTGCAAGCAACTGCGGACTCAGCTATCGTTCCCTTGGTCTGAGAAGTCAGGGAATCCAACTCCTGCTTACGGGCAATCAGGCGATCTTGTATCGATCCGTATCTCACATCCCCTCGTTGACCACGCGCGCGAACGCCTGCTGTAGCACGCCCTGAACCTCGTACCGGTTGGCGTTGGAGCGTACCTCGACTTCATTCCGCCCGTTCCTCACCAAGATTACAATGGCTGTGTCCACGTCGTCGCAGTTCGTCGCGGCGCCGACAAGCACATCGGTCGGAGTCTCGATGCCTGGTCGAAACGCTTCGCTCGATCGCAACTCGGAATCTCCCTGCGGTGGCGTAGCGGCGGCGGAACCGTGAATCATCGGCACCTGCTTGCGCTGTATCTCCGCCATCTGCCGCTGTTCCTCAAGACACTTATCCATCCAGTTCGGGTCATCCATCATGTTCGCTGGGCGAACGAACATGCCGTTGTCGGGAATCTTAGAGTTCACGACCAGAGGGATTTTTCTGAACCGCCACACCTTCACCTTGCGCCGGCCAACCTTTTCCGGTTGCGGTTCCGGCGCCCCACTGGCGATCAGAGCGGCGGTAAACATCTTGTGCGTGAACTCGCTCATGTGGATCTCGGCCGGGAGTTTTCCCTGCATCGTCATGGCGTCAAGTACGTGCGAAATCCAGGGCAGGTTGATCATCACAGTTCCTTGAGAGAGTATTTTCCACCGCTCCGGCTGATAAGTCCATGCTTCAGTAGGCGATTGTAGGTGTTGATCACCGACTGACCGCTGCACTGCATGGCGACACGTAACTGCTCGGTGCTCATAGAACCGTGTTCGAGAAGGGTGGTGATCATCTTCGCCTGAAGGCTGTCGCCAAATTTCTCAATCCACTTTTCCCAGATCGCGCGCTTGGGATTGACCGTCGCCGTACCGTTCACAGGGACAGTGTTCGACAGCGGCAGCGCGTCCATCTCGCCAAACGTGAGTCGCAGGCCGCGATACAGCGGCGTGAGGAGATTGCGAATCTCCTGTACTCCGACCAACACCGATTCGTTGTCGGACTTCGCCTTGACGAGTTCCAGTTTTGCGAGCCGCAGCTCCTCGGCAAGACGGCGATTATCCGACCGCAACTGTTCGATTAGTTCGTCGCGAGTGTCCACCTCGCCATCAAGCCGTAACAGGTTCATGGCTCACCTCGGTACTGGCCTGCGCGGGAAGCGCGGTGCGTAGCCCACGGAAAGTGCGCTCAAGGATGTTCGGGATACCAACCCGGTCGAGTTGCCGGAACGCATGAATCGCCAACCGGATAGCCGCCACATTCCAACGCTGCTCTTTGAACTTGTCGCAGGCGATGACTAACTCATGTTCCTTCGTGTGTTCACCGCGCACCCAGGCAATCGCGGCCCGGCGGTGCTCGTTGAGTTGCTGGAAAATCTTGATGTCGCCGCCACGGTCGGGGTGATGGGGAAGCGCCTTCTTCTTGAACGCCTCGTCGATCTCGGCTACGGTGGGAGCCGGGTTGTCGATCTCCAGCGCATCCTGCCAGCCGAACTTGTCGGCAACCCCACGCGAGAAATACACCGCGACTCCGGTGTCTTGATTAGCTCGACTGTCTTGGTGGTAAGTGATGAGCGCTTCGGTTGCGCCCATGCGATGCAGTTCTGCGGTGAGCATCTTGACCTGCTCGCGCATATTCTTTTTCCATGCGGCCTGCGGTTTCTGATCTTGAATTCGGGTTCGACTCCAACCGTCAGGCCACTTCAACGGAGATTGTTCTTCGATATTCATGCAAGCATCATAATCCTACACAGATTTGTAGAGCAAGGGGAAAATCAGGAATCAAACTTGGTCGCACCGCAGCACGGACAGCGCCGCCAGAAACTCCAGATCAGGCGACCGCAGTCGCGGCATTTCTTGAGGAATGTTACGTCCCACATGGTTGTTCGCATACCTCCGATGCCTGTTCTTTCGACTCAAGTTCTTTGCGACGGTTGTACATGATTCCACTAGCGTATCGAATGGCGGACTCAACTTGGGTTTGCTCTCCGCCATTAAATCCGCCAGCGTTGAACTTTAGGGCTGTAGACCTGATAGACCACTCGATCTCATCCGGCCCGAAACGATGCAGCCAGTGGTTCCATTGTGAATCAGTAGGGACGTAGGTTTCACTTATGAACTCGCGCCACACGTTTGTCAATCGCTGTCGTATTAACGCCCGCGCCTCGGAAAGTTTTAAACTCACTTCGAGGTAGCGTCCAGCTTCGGCAATCTCTTGCTGGCACTCCAGATATTTCAGATCAGCGTCAGGCCGCGGGTGTACATCGCCCAACTTTTTGTCGGCCTTACCGCGGTTGCAGTCGAAGCACGATGTTATGAGATTCAACTCGTCATCCGATCCCCCGGATACTCGCGGGTCAATGTGATCGAGTTCCAATACAACATCGGGTGGTCGCCTACCGCAGTACTGGCAGCAGAATCCGTCCCTCTTGAATACCTCAAAACGAAGCCTTTTACCGACCGCCATCTTTATCTATTCCTCTACACAAATTTGTGGAGTGCTATTAGGGGCAACGGCCATCCCTTCGGCAATTCTTATTTGCTGATTGTCAGCGTTGAGGTTCTTGGAGCGAGTCGAGACTTAGTATCGTCGGGCGACTAACGCCCGTGCCATTCGACCGGGACGCTGCCGTTGGTCGCGGGATCAAGTACCCGCTCGTTGCCCGGAATTTCGTCTCTCGTCTGCTTCATCGCGTGTCTGTACTCCGCGTAACCCTTTACAGCAGCGGCCCGTTGTTTTTAGGGGAAAGGGGAGCCGCGAACCAACCCACACCGGAAACTAACGGTGTCGCTGAAATCCTGACGGCCATGCGAGTTGTGAGTGAAAATTCATCTCAGCCTTGGCAACTGAACTATTGCATATAGCGTCAAAATGTGCAATAGTAGAAAAGTGGTGGGTGCAGAAAAACCCACCCGGTTTCATCTCACCTTGGCAGGCTGATGACGCCCACCACATTCGACCTCGACTAACCGCCGACCCGCACTCGGCGGTTTTTCTTTGCCCTGTTCACAAGTGAGCAGATACATCCCTTCCATTCATGGAATCATCTGTTTGGCAGTAAGACCAAATTCCGATTCGCGAAAAAGGAAAACGCTATGCCAACACAGACTCTCGCACAGAAGCTCAAGACCAGGGGCGTGTCCGACGCCAATATGTCCGACATCCAGCCGCTCTTGGAAAACAAAAACTTCCAGCAGTCAGCCGATGCCCAGATCGCGGCAGCGCAGGCAGCCGCAGACGCTCGCGCACTCGCCAGCGGACTGAGCACCGAATACGAAACCGAAGTCAATCTGTTCTTGACGGCGACGAGTACACTCAGGGACATTGCCAGCAAGTTCCCCGAAGTGAGCGCCGAGATCACGGCTGCGAAGACCGCGCTCGCGTCCGCGATGGGCAAGGTGAAGTACAACGGTCAGGCAGCGGTCGATAAGGTCGCTGCGGACAAAGTTGCTGCGGATAAGATCGCAGCCGACAAAGTTGCAGCCCAGCAACCGGGGCGTCCGGTAGCCGTGCCTGTTGCCGCCTAAATTCCAGACAGCACGTCGGAGCCGCCGGCCTTGCGCTGGCGGTTTTTCTTTGCAAGCGTCCGCCTTTAGGCTAAACTGCGCTCATGGGAACGTTTGGCATTGTTGCCATTTCAGTTTGCATCGGTTTGTTGCTGTCAATTCTCTTCGCCTGTATCGGAACGCTGATTTATTTCGCGTACACGATCCGCATCAACAGCCGCAGTCTCGCCGAACAAAGTCAAAAATTCTACGCCGAGAATACGGAAGCCCTGTCGTTTCAGCGTGGCCAACTGGCGAACATCCTTGAATCGTCCAAGCAGAACCTGGTTTCCATGCGGCAGGAGATGCGGCAGGCGCTGGAGGCCCACGGTGCCACGGTGAAAGAGGCGGTTGGGAAGATCAACGGCGAGGCACTCGCGGCGGCATCGCGGAGTACGGTGCAGGCGGTCGGGAGGCTGGAGCGGGTCGCGGCAGCATTCCAGCGGCTCGTGGCAGACGTGGAGTCGCAGCCGAACGATCATGGCGCGATCGAGCAGCCGTGGTCGGAGGAGCGTGCCGAGGAGTATGGTCCGGAGACGGTAGGTGGGCCATCGATCTACGAGAAGCGGCGCCCGGACGATGTGCTCGGCGAAGAACAGAATCAGGGTGACCGGATTCCGATAGGATTGTAGAGTTTGGTGCGGCGGGTTTCACCCACAACCGCGAGTAACTAGGGAAATGCGGGTATCACTCCCCGCCATCAAGAGCGTGGAATAGGCCGCACCAAATATTTTTATGCCTGAGTCAACCGCACTAGCACTAAGTGGTTCCCGTCCTCCACGCCCTCCGCGCGAACTGGCGAAACCAAACAAGCAAGACCGCTCCCGTTGGTTCCTCTTCCACAAGCATGTTCCCATCGAAGAAATCGCCAAGCGCTGCAACGTCTCCATCATCGCCGTCCAGAAAAGCATTGACAAGATGGAAGCGTACAAGGCTCAGACCTCGAACGAGATTGTGGACATGCGGCGCAATGAGATGGCGATCAACCTGGCGGACAAGGCCGAGGCCGCTCTGGGGCGAGCTCTGGGCGCGCAAACGGTCGTTCGGCGGGAGAACAAGCGCGGCAAACTGGTCGTGGTCAGCCGGGACCCAGATCACAAGACGCAGATCGAAGCGGCGCGGGTGACGAAGGAACTCATGGAGGCGGTCATCCCGAAGGGCGGCGGTGTCAACATCGCAGTTGCTGCTACGGCCAGTGCTGCTGCGGAGACGGCCCGGCGGTCTAATTTCGAGGATCGCTTGCGAACGATTCGTGAGCGCCGGGGTTTGACCAACACCGCCAACGTTGTCGAAGCCGAGTACGAAGATGTGGACGAGACAGCGGAAGAGTACGAAGATCAGGAAGAACCCGAAGAAGGCGATGGCGAGTCTCAGTGATCGACACCATTCCCCGGAAAGACCGCGAACTCAACGACGCCATCGAGGTGCTCAATCAGGCGCTCGAAAACTGCCGCGGCGACATCGGGGAAGCGTGGAACTCGCTCTCCTCTGACGAACTAGCTTTCGTCGACGGGGAACTCGACAAGTCGCTCGACCGCGATTACTTCCTGAGTAACTACTACGTCATCCGAACTGAGAACGGGCAGCTAAAAACCCTCTACCCTTACTGGCAACATCAGGAAATACTCGCTGAAGCGATCGACCACGAGTGGGAGCAGAACGGTTTCTGTCTCATCATCGTGCTCAAGCCGCGTCAGGCCGGCATCACGGTCTGGACTTCAGCTTCGATGTTCCATCGGACGGTGTTCACTCCCAACGCCTACACGCTGACGGTCGCGCAGAACGGGGAAACCTCGACTCACGTTTTCAAGATGATGTGGGAGGCGTACAACTTCCTTCCGTGGTGGATGCGTCCCCAGGTCCTCTTCAAGCAGGAAGGCGAGTACATCGAGTTTCAGGAACCCGACGAGATGCGCCGCATGACGAACCCCGGTCTGGGTTCCAAGATTCAGGTGGACAACGCGCAGAAGATGACCGGCGTCGCCATCGGCCGCACGATCCGAAACTTCCACGGGAGCGAAATTTCCCGCTGGCCCAACGCCGATATGTTCACCGCCGACATCGAGCCGTCGATGAACGCGAAGGACGAATACGGCATCATGGAGTCCACGGCCTTCGGGCGCGAAGGTCTGTACTACGATCACTGGTCTGGTTCGGTGGACGGTGAAACCGGGTGGCGCGCGCTGTTCATCCCGGTCTACCGGGTGAAGAAGTACTTCCTTCCCATCAAGGGCGAGTTCAAGCCGACCAACGAGGAAAAGGCTTTCACTCTACGCGTAGAAAAAGAAGAAAAGTTTCACATCCCCGATGAGTTTTGGAACTGGCGCCGCCGCCGTGTGCGCTCAACAATCCGTACTACTGGCGCTCCATGGAGTCATTACGAATCGTACCCAATCACGCCGGATGAAGCGTTCCAGTCGTCGGGTATCTGCGCCTTTGACCGCTCGTCACTTCTGGAGCAGCGCAACGAAAACGTGTGCAAGCCGCTGTGGGTTGGTGAAATCGAACTCGCAGATCACCGCATCGGTTTGGTCAACACCGACAGGCTGAGAACAGTTAACGATGACGACATCCTGCCGCGGCGCAAGGGCGGGCTCAAGGAAGACAAGATTTTCCTGCGCAAAGACCGACTGTGGGTTTGGGAGTGGCCGGATCCCGGCGCGATCTACTACGTCGCTGGTGACACGGCACTCGGTGTCCCTGACGGCGACTACAGCGTGTGCGAGGTATTCCGGCTCGGTGCCGGGCCGGAACCTGATACCCAGGTAGCGGAGTGGTGGGGTCACTGTCCTCCGCATGAGTTTGCGCGCGTGTGCGCGGCTCTTGGTTTCTGGTACAAGGGCAACGGCACAGCGTCGGAGATCGCGATTGAGTACCAGGGGCCAGGTATTACCACCGGCGACAAACTACGCGAGGAGTTGGATTACCCGAACCTCTACCGTCCGAAGTACAAAGACCGCATCAACAACCAGTACACTCCGCACGTTCACTGGGTCACGAACATCAAGACGCGCGACCTCATCATCACGGAGATGAACGAGGCGCTGCTGTCAAAGACCGTCATACTGCGCAGCGAAACGCTGGTCGATGAGGCGTTTGACTTCGGAACGCTCGACGCCGGCGGCGGGTCAATGAGCGTCCGCTACGCCGGGCAGGGCAATCATGATGACGGCATCATGAGTTCGATGATTTGCCTTTACTGCTTGCGTGAAGCCAACACTCAGGCGAGAATGTCTGCTGGTAGCGAGCAAAGGGAATCAGGGTCATCCGGCGACATTAGGGTTTGGGGAGTGTTTGACACCCTCGAACGGCAGCGTGGTCAGTACAGCGACCAGAAAATAGCCGAGCAGATGATCGTCGGGCAGAACGGTTGGCACGTCAGGCCGGTTTTGGTTTGCAAAGCGAATACGCTTTTTTCGCCGATCTACCACGCTACCGGGCCGGAGAACGACCTGCGATTCAAGTTTGGGATGCGGTCAGAGCAGATTCTCCCTGAAGTCGTATCCGCATATCGGGGAGTGATGGGAGCGCCGAGTGAAGATGCGTATGGGGATGACGAGTGGTAGAAAGAAAGCTCTTGGGTTCCTTGCGGTTCTGTTCTCCGCTGTTCTCGCTCACGGTCAAGGCGCTTGCTTTCCCGCTGGCATATCGCTAACCACGACCGGAACTCTGCTCAACAGTCCAACCCGAGTCATCTCCTACTCGCAGATTCGCGTGTGCTCAGAGCCCGCGAGCGGCACGCCGTGCACGCCGTTGCAAACCATCTACACGACTCCGGCGCTGACGACACAACTTGCGAATCCGTTTCAGGCCGATGCCTACGGGAACTTTCATTTTTGCGTGGTCAGTCCGAGCACGGTTCACATTCAGATCAGCGGTCCCCAGGTTACGACTCAGGACATTCCGTATGTGACGCTCGGCGTCGGCAGCGGCACGACAACCAATCCTTGCGGCGTTCTCTACGATGTCCAGATCAACGATCCCCTCGGAACGTTTGGTTGCGACACGGGAATATTTCAAGAATTTCCGACGACGCACACTGTGACCGACTACATCGTGGACGCGAAGCAAAAAGTGGATGTCAGCGACACGACTCACTCCGGTTTGATTTGTCAGGGCCACAGTAACGGAGCAACGGTCGATTCTGCTTTCTGCAACCAGCCGTCCTCTACGTTTTCAACCACCAATGGCGGGTACGGGCTGTTCCCGCCCGACAATGCGCCAGCATCAACCAGCCAAGTCATCGGTATTTCTTCGCTGACACCGACCAACGTTGTTACGGATTACGGGACGCTGCCCTTCTACCACACGCAGTGGGAGAGCGCGAGTTCGACGATAGTCTTGGCGGGAATTGATTCCGGAACCGATGGCACGAACTACGTGCTTACGTCCGGCAACCTGAACGCCAACTCGAATCAGTGTCCGTCATCGCTGACGACGGGCGTGACCGCCATCTTCGTTGCAACACATACCAGCACGAGTACGGCTCCGACCTTCCAGTTGTGCGGGTTGGGATCTCCGACCTCCATCTTCAAGAACAGCACGACGGGAGAGGTTGCGCTTCTCGCTGGCGACATCTACGACACGGGGACGGGAAGCAATACGGTCTTGCAGTGGAACGGGGTCACGTCGCATTGGGATTTACTCACCCCGTCGATCAGCGCAAACTTCAACCGGGTGTTCCAATACTTCTACCCCGGGGTTCCTGCGAGCGGAGCAAACTCAGTGCTTGGCGCTCCCGAGGCGGTCACGTTCCCCGCGAACTTCAGCGGCACTAATCTAGTGTCGGCGGCGAGTTGCGGAACGAATCCGGCCTCGTCGGCGGTATTCACTGTGTATGACGACACGGCATCCGCGACGCTCGGCACGATTACCTTGAACAGTTCCTGCACAGCGACATTCGCGACGACTGGAGGACTAGCGCAAGCCGTGGCGCAAAATCACCGTGTTCGCGTCCAGATCACGACCACAGACGCTTCAGTAGCAAACGTCCTGATTATGCTCAGGGCGGGAGGATAGTGTGAGAAAGTTCCTCGCGATTATTTGCGTTTTACTCACCTGCCAGTCGGCAAGCTGGGCCGCGTTCGGAGCAGCGACGGCGTGGGATGTTCGTACAACCGGAAGCACGGCCAATGGCGCTGGATTCGATTCCGGCGTGGGTTCTCCAGGTACGGACGAGAGTCAGGGCGCAGGTGTCGCGATTACGTGCACTCTTACCGGAACGACCACCGGAACGTGCTCTCCTGCGATTACGTCAACAACCCACGGGCCGGGGAACTTCATCAACATCGCCAGCGGTTCAGGATGCAGTACTGGGCGGTTCGAGATTTTGTCTCAGTCCGGCGGTGTGGCGACTTTCGATCACGCCATGGGGTCCTCGACCAATGTGTGCGTTGGCGTGATCGGAGGAAGTTCCTTGACGCTACAAGACGTTGCTACTTCCTCGACCAATGGCAACACGATCTACATGAAGAGTGGAACCTATACCGTTACTGCGCGAACGACAATCACGGCGACGGAAACGGTAGCGGGCTACACCTCGACGCACGGCGATGAAATTCCTGGGACGAGTTCCTGTACAACGACAAATAACCCTCTCATCACAACGTCGACCAACTCCGTTTCGCCGATGATTCTAACCAACACGGCGGGAAGCGTTATCCCCAACGTCTACCAATGCCTCCATCTGACGAACACAGCCGCAACTCCAGCGGAGGCGCTTGCAAATGGGGCTCACGGAATCGGGGTGGCGGTTATCGGCCTGACTATTAGCGGATTTACTAAGGCCGTGGATTGCGACAATGGCACCTATTTCGACTGCGCTGAACTCATGGTCAGTTGGACGGAAATCTCCAACTCAACCGTCTACGCCGTTACTTACAACCCAGTTGGCGGCTGTTATTGCGCGATTATCAATGACTCTTACATCCACGACAACGCAGGCACCATTGCGTGTCAGGCGGCCATTATGCTCGAGGCTGGGCCGCCAGGTTCGCTCAGCATGGATCGGGATATTGTTACCAACAATTCCGCTTCCGGTGTGTGTGCCCAAACCAGCACGACTGTAAACATCAAAGATTCAGTGATCGCCGGTAGCGGACAGGAAGGCATTCTAACGGGCGTCAATTCCGAGAACTATGTAGGCAACTCAATCATTTATGGGAATACTAACCACGGCATCAATAATGCCGGAAGCGCCTACATGTTCGCCAATTGGAACGCTGTCGGATCAAACGGCTCTGGAGACTATTCCAACGTAACTCCCATCAACAGCATTAGCCTGTCGGCCAATCCATTCGTGAACAGCGCCGGCGGAAACTACGCGCTCAATTCCACTGCTGGTGGAGGCGCTCTACTGATTGGGTTAGGATTCCCGCATCTCTTTCCGGGAGGAGACAGCACCGGATATCCAGATGTTGGTGCCGTACAATCTCCCGGAGGGGCTTCATCTCCATCACCTTATGGATCAGTGCAATAACTGGCGCGCGGCGATACGAGGCCGCTGTGTAAACAGGAGAATGACCACAATGGCAACGATTCCAACAGGAACAGTGCTTATCGAAATCGACGGCGCAGGTATCGGCAGTTTCCCTCTCGATGGGTCGGGCGATGCCAGCGCTCAAGTCCAGATCACAGACGGCTACACGCCGGGGATCCACAACATTCTGGCCGTGTACTCCGGCGACGGCGTTTATCCGCAGGCGTCAGGCACCGCCTCGTTCAACGTCGATCCCAACCAACCGCAGGCCACGGTGACGGTGAGCGTTACGCCGAACCCGGTGCAGCAGGGCGCGAGCATCACAATCAGCGTGTCTGTTATGGGAAACCAATGAAAACAATGTTTTGCCTCGTTGCGGCGCTATTGCTCCTGATGAGCGTAGCGCCGGCGCAAACCACACAGCAGTACATCCAAGTCTGCACCTTCGCCGGAAACCTGCCGAAGTGCACGTATGTTCCGTTCACGTCGACACAAGGGCCGCCGGGACCGGCCGGGCCGCAGGGTCCAGCCGGTCCTGCGGGTTCCCCTGGACCAGCGGGGCCGCAAGGTCCGGCAGGCGTACAGGGTGCACAAGGCGATCCCGGTCCTCAAGGTCAACCTGGAGCAACAGGGCCAGCGGGTCCGGCAGGCGCGCAAGGACCACAAGGGCAGATCGGCGCGACCGGCGCGCAGGGTCCAATCGGCCCACAGGGACCCCCGGGGCCAGCGATTCCCGGTTTGACGTGGGTACAGAATCCCGACGGCTCAACCACGCTCACCCTTAACGGCGTTGTGAATACCGTTGGCGGTGACGGCAAGATCACGATGTCGGGTGGCGGGATCGTGTACACGCTGACGTGCAGCAACTCAGGACCATCATGCACAAGGCAATAAGATCGGCCGCACTTTTGTTCCTGCTCGCGATGATGAGCGCGATCGCTCAGGCGCAGTGCACCATCACGCCGAACCAGCCCGCCGTCGGCGCGAACCAGACTGTGACTTTTACATCACATAACTGCGGCACGCCGAGTCCGGGTTTCTCGGTTGCGTGTCAGGGTTCTGGCTGTCAGGCGGGTTCGATCAACGCGACGAGCGGCGTCTACACCGGCCCATCGGTGCAGGCGCAGATGTACTCCCGCGGTTGCCAGATCGGGCCGAACAACAGCATCTACACCCAACCCGTCAAGACTCTTCCGGTCAGTAGTTTCAATTCGCAGTGGAGCGGGCGTAACAATAGCGCCTTAGCGCCGTTCCATGTTGTCTCACCGGGCACAATCTCGGAGTATGACAACCTGGTGCCTGACTCCGCGCCGCGAATGCTATACAACTTCTTCGAAGGCGGCATCTCGGGGCAGATGTTTCTTCAACCCTATCCGCCCTACGTGGAGACGGAAGCGGGTTGGTCGCAGGACGTTCACCCTAACAGTTTCGGCGGGTTCGACAACCACCAGTTCATGATCGACCCGACGACCTGCGAGTACGACCAGATTTACAAGTGGTATCTCGACTTTCCGACGGCTTCGTTTTCGCTTCTCGGCAGCAACACGATCATTAGCTTCACAACGCACACGATTCGGACTCTCCAGAATCCGATTCACATCTGGATCTACAACTTGTCAGGTTCCTGTCCGTCGGCCTTAAAGAGCGGCCCCAACGATGGCGGCTGGCAGGCAACGGTGATCCAGCAACCGAATCAGCATGGCGGCAGCGGTCAACTCAGCATTCCGGCGATGTTCACGGGATCGACTTCCAGTTGCCTTGTGACCGGCATCGACGAGGGAAACGGTTTCTCACAGAACACCTCGAGCGACAACGCGCAGTCGGGCGCCATCTATCCGCTGAACTCGAACTCGCTTTTGCCCGGTGGAACCAACGCCGCACAGACGCCAATCGTCGGTATCCGCCCGGACGAGTTCTACAACAACGTCATCAACAACATCACAGACCCGAATGACGGCGGTTTGGTAACCGGCTGGCATCACGCGGTCGTGACCACGGCGGACAACGCGATGATCGCTCCTGTCGGCGTTTGGCCGGCGCAGATCGGAAATTGCGATGTCACCGGCGGGCATCCGTGCAACATCGTGACGCACATCACGAACGCAAGTTCGGGGCAGGTCACGCTTCAACCTGGATGCAACGGTTCCTGTATTTCGGCGCTGAATGTGTGCTCAGGGAATCCGCAATTCTCGGCGGGGAGAAACAACTGCTCTAGTCCATCCGGTCAGCAGTTCGACATCGTTTTTGTCCCCGGAAGCTGTCCGGCGGGTCCGTGGGCGGCGTTGAACGGCAACCACTACGTTGCGATTTACGTCGATAGCGAGAACTTCACCATTCCGGTCAACACCAGCGGATTCGGAAGCTATCCCGGTAGCTGCCAAATATATTTTGACTGGATGTCGTATGGAACGCGGCTCAGACTGAAGTCGAGCTTCAACTGCGAGACGATCACCAACAGCAACGCGGCTGTGATTCCGTACATGAAAGCGGCTTGCCGATCGCTCCAGACCTACGGATTGTTTTTAGGGGACGGAACAATTCCGTCAGACACTTGGAATACAGACGCTCACGCTAGTGAGTTCGATCCCGATTTCATTCACGATGTTTTTACGGCACTGCAATCAGCGCTCAGTTGCTCAGGACCAGTCGGCAGCGGATTCTCGAACTGCCTTGAGGCGGTCGAGGTTTCCAGTTTGAACGTAGGCGGCGCGCATGATGGCACCACGAACAATCAGCGCGTGACGGTGACCTACACCGGTTCAACTGGCACGGCTACGGTCGATGTCATCCAGCAGGGCACCACGACCGGATGCCAAGATCGCCGCATGAACGTAATCGCGATTCCCGGCAACACGTATCAGACTTCCTGTTGGGTCAATGGCAACGCGAACACGGCCATCACCTACAGCATCTCGCCGTCGAGCGGAGCGGGAACGATCTCAGGAACCGGGCTCTTCACTCCGCCTGCCTCGGTAACGTCTCCAATCGCGGCAGTCATTTCGGCGTGCAGTACTGCCGTGGCGTCGGCCTGCGATCACATCCAGATGTTCTCTTACCCGATCGCGGCAGACGGAACAATCCGCTTGTGGCTCGGCGGGAAGGATGCCGGTCTTTCGGGATGCAGCGGTCAGCAGACAGTGAACTTCACCGACAACACCGGCAAGGTGTGGTACGGAACGTGGTCGGACGCCGGGTATCAGCGCACATGGCAGTCGTCATACATGAACACGCCCGGGTTGAACTTCATGGGCCTGTTTGGGACCTGGTACGCCAACTGCGGTGGATGGTCGGGAGTCCAGAACGGTCAGCTTTTCGGAACGTCGACCAGTGCGGTCAACGACCAACTCCTCAGCCTCGCTGTACCCAACGGAAGCTACTCGGTCAACATCCTCGGCGAACCGGGGTACTCGACTACCGGAACCGGGCAGAACGTGTTCGACATCGAAGGCGGCGGCGACAAGAACACGGAAGCGACGGTCTTTACGAGCGCGTTCGATGCCTTTAGTGCCGCGGGAGCGCAGTATCGGCCGTACACCACGACAACGTTCACGGTTCCGGTCACCGACGGGATCCTTCACCTGGGCCAGAGAATCAGGACGTACAAGACCTCCGCGGGGTATGAGGGCATCAGTATCTCTGCCGTGTCGGCGGCACCGGGCACCACGACACTGAGTATCACCACGACCTCGCTCGCCAACGGGGTGATGGGAACGGCGTACAGTCAGAGCGTTACAGCCGTGGGCGGCGCGGCGCCGTACTCATGGTGTGTGGTTGAAAGCGGAGGCGGTTGCGACAACGGTTCCGGCGGGGCACTGCCGCCGGGTTTGACCATCGCTCTTACCGGTACGCCAAGCACCACGATCAGCGGCACGCCGTCAGCGGCAGGAACGTTCAACTTCGTGGTCAAGGTCACGGATTCGGCAAGCCATACCGCGACCCAGCCATTGAGCATCACAGTCACCAACTTCCAGATCACGACGACCTCGCTTCCGTCAGGAGTTTTGGGGACGCCGTACTCGGCTTCGTTGACCGCATCCGGCGGAACCCTACCGTATTCCTGGTCGGTGATCATCGGGTTGTTGCCTCCCGGGTTGATGCTGAATTCCTCGACTGGCTTGATTACGGGAACGCCGACGGCCTGCGGCACGTTCAGCGACGTGTTCCAGGTGCGTGACTCTGAAGTGCCACCGGTATCGGTTCACAAGACGCTGCCAATCGTCATTTCCGGCTGCGGATTGACCATTCTGACGACGACCTTGCCAAACGGCAACCAGAACGTGCCCTACAGCGCCACGCTGCAAGGCTCAGGCGGAACCGGCATGGGGTACACCTGGGGCATCGGAAGCGGCAGTTTGCCCACAGGACTGTCTCTAAACGCCAGCACGGGGGTAATCTCTGGCACTCCTACCGGATCGCCGGGGACGTCGAACTTTACAGTCACACTGACCGACAGCGGAGGGAACCACGCGCCGCCGGCCAGCCTGTCCATCACGATCGTCTCCGGCCTGCACATCATCACGGCCAGTTTGCCGAACGGCGTCCAGAATCAGCCTTACTCGGCGACGGTGCAGGCGTCAGGTGGGACGGTTCCTTACACCTGGTGCGTGGTAGAGGCGTCGCTGGTGTGCGACGACGGAACGGGAGGGGCGCTGCCAGCCGGGTTGGCGATCTCCACGGTAACCAACACCGGGGTTATCTCTGGCACTCCGACGGCCACTGGCACAACGAACTTCACGGTGCAGGTGCGCGACTTCAACGGGACTACTGTCCAGCAGCCATTGAGCATCACAGTAGTTGCCATTTCGCAGAATTCGATTACGATTACGGGTAACACGACCATTACGGGAAACGTGACTCTGGATCACTAACAGGAATGGAGGAGTAGGCGACCTGGCCATAATCGCTGAACGTAAGTCGTGGCTATCGCTCTCAGATATATGCCAACCCCCAAAGACCCACGCAGTGCAGAACAAATGAGCGATCGTGAAATCGCCAGTGACACTCGCAACCGGGTCGGAACTTCGGCCAACTCATTCGACAAATTTACTATTCGACTCGTCGGGTCTATCTTTAACGGCGAAGAAGAAGTTGTTGATGAGTCCGGTGGACTTATTGGGAGACTGGCAGCGCGGGTGGAGGTTCTCGAAGCCGGGTTCAAGGCGCACACACGGATGCTGCTGGGACTTGGCATTTTAATGCTGGCGATGACCAGCATCGAAAAATCGAAGAGTATCGTGGAGTTTCTGGAAAAACTAAAGGCATTGTTTGGATAGTACTGAATGAGCGACCGTCCAACAGTCAGCACTGTAGCCGGGCAAAAGGGTGACGGTGTCGATCTACGCACCTACCTTGAGCGCATCATGGACGAGCGCGACCAGAGGTACGAGAATAGGTTCAAGGCGCAGGAAACGCAACGCCAGTCCGAGATGGCCGGGGCCAAGGAACTGACGAAGGCGGCATTCGACTCAGCTAAGGAAGCTATAACCAAGTCCGAGGCGGCGCAGAGTGCCTACAATGCCCGCAGCAACGAGTTCAGGCAGGCGTTGGATGACCAGAACAGGATTCAGTTGCCGCGTGTTGAGGCCGACGCTAGGTTCAAGGCGCTGGACGACAAGATAGAGGAGTTAAAGAAAGGGACGTTGCGTACCGTGATCTCAGCGTCCGCCATCGCTCTCAGCGTCATCACACTGCTGGTCATGTATTTCAAGAAGTGAGGCGTTAATGATTCGCGACCTGCTGTATCCCGGCTCTACTACCCGCATCTGGGCCCACGTTGAAACTCCATTCAAAAAAGGCTCCCGCCCGGTCGACCAATCCCGCTACCTGTTTGACAGCGATGATCCTGTGGCGGTCTTGGCGGACTGTGAGCGTGCCGTAGCTCAGGGCGTGCAAGCGTTCATGTACAACTCCTACGCCGTCGGGTCGTTCGAGGACAAGGCGCGGTCGGTCTACTTCACGGCTACCCAGAAGGCCGGACTGAAGCAACTCATCAACATCGACGGCGCGAACATCACTTCACTGGCCGCGTACCAGGCTTACGTGAACCACACCGAGGCCGTGATCCACACGCTGCCGAATTACGAGACGTGGAACGGCAAACCTATCGTGACTGTGTTCGGTAAGGCCGGCGAGCAAGCGGCGTGGTTTCAGCAAGTCGAGTCCGAGCATCCCGACCTGTGCTTCGTCTATTACGACACGCCCTACGAAAAGAACCGCATGGACTGGATCAAGGTCGTTCCCGACCCAACAATCCCGCAGGAAACTTTCTGCAAGCAGTATGCGACCAGGCACGACGGCGGTCTGTACGTGCCGTGCGTGTTCATGGGATTCGACGACACGGTTATCCGCAACGGGAAGCCGACGAGCGTGTGGAATCTGAACCTGCCGGCGCGCGTCGCTCCCGCGGAGGGACCGAACGCGGCGACATGGGCACGGTCATGGGCCAACATCAACAAATACTGGTCGGCAACCAACCAGTTGCCGTTCGTTCAGATTGTGACGTG
>Ga0265338_10001411_pt1 | contig 39126 bp, 30 predicted proteins | sample 42126metaG_FD_193579 | JGI IMG/M metagenome (GOLD analysis project Ga0265338, IMG submission 193579) | Rhizosphere microbial communities from Carex aquatilis grown in University of Washington, Seatle, WA, United States - 4-21-26 metaG | ecosystem: Host-associated > Plants > Roots > Rhizosphere... | reverse complement strand
GCGACCGGCGACTGGGGCGCGCCGAGGTGGATCACGAACCCCAGGTCCGGCTTGTCGAACCCCATGCCGAGCGCGCTGGTCGCGACGAGCGCCTTGACCCGGTTGTTGAGCAGGTCGTCCTCGGCCGTGAGCCGCTGCGCCTGGTCGTCCTTGCCGCTGTACGCGGTGACCACGATGCCCTGCTCGCGCAGGAACGCCGCGGTCTCGTACGCCGCGGCGACCGTCAGCGTGTAGATGATCCCCGAATTGGGCAGCGCGCCGCTGCCCAATTGCTCGGCGAGCCAGGCCAGCCGCATCGGCGCGGCGGGCAGCCGCACCACCGCCAGCCGCAGCGACTCCCGGTCCAGCGACCCGCGCAGCACCAGGACATCGTCGTCATCGCCAGTGGACAGCTGCTCGGCCACGTCCGCGGTGACCCGGGCGTTGGCGGTGGCGGTGGTCGCCAGCACCGGGATGTCCGTCGGCAGGCCGGCGAGCAGCGTCCTGATGCGCCGGTAGTCGGGCCGGAAGTCATGGCCCCAGTCGGAGATGCAGTGCGCCTCGTCGATCACGATCAGCCCGGCCGTTTTCGTCAGCTGCGGCAGCACGTTGTCCCTGAATCCAGGGTTGTTCAGCCGCTCCGGGCTGACAAGCAGCACGTCCACCGCGCCGGAGCCGATTTCCGCGTGGACCTGCTCCCACTCCTCCAGGTTCGCCGAGTTGATGGTGCGCGCGTGGATGCCCGCCCGCACCGCCGCCTCGACCTGGTTGCGCATCAGCGCGAGCAGCGGCGAGACGATCACCGTGGGCCCGGCGCCGCGCGCCCGCAGCAGCGCCGTTGCGACGAAGTACACCGCCGACTTGCCCCAGCCGGTGCGCTGCACCACCAGCGCCCGACGGTGCCCCGCGACCAGCGCCCGGATGGCCGTCCACTGGTCGTCCCGCAGCCGCGCATGCTCGCCCGCCAGGGCCCGCAGGCTGGCCTCTGCGGACTCGCGCAGCTTCCGCTCGTCGTCGGTCATGCTCTAGTGCTATCAGCAACCAGGGACAGCTGCGGTCGCTCCGGTCACCGCGCCGCCTAGCATCGAAGCTGTGCCAGACATCGTGTCAATCAAAGACCTGCAGGTAAGCGCCGTCATCGGGGTGTACGACTGGGAGCGCGAGACCGAGCAGCAGCTCACCTTCGAGGTGGACCTGCGCACCGACGTCGCGAAGGCGGCCAGCCGGGACGACATCGCGGACGCGCTCGACTACTCGAAGATCGCCGCGACGGTCAGGGACGTCGTCACCGCGGGCAAATTCCAGCTCATCGAGACCGCGGCCGAGCAGGTCGCCCAGCGCCTGGTGACCGACTACCGCCTGCCCTGGATCCGCGTCCAGGTGGCCAAGCCGATCGCATCCGAGGGCTACACCGCGGTGATCGCCATCGAGCGGGGCACCCATCAGGCCAAGCTGCTTTGATCCTGGGAGGCGACAGCCGTGGCTGACACTGCCGTACCGGGTGACCAGACCGTCCCGCTCTAGGCAGCCGACGGCTGCGCTGGTGCCAGCTGTCACTGTCCAGGCCGGTTAAACGATCTTCAATTGCTGAGGTCACCAGTCCTGGTCCTCGTCCCAGCCCACGCACCTCAGCGGCGCTGACGCGTCTACCGGGAACCCGCTCCCTCTGTTCCATCTGCTAGCGGACGCCACGCTGCGCTTCAACGAACGGATCGGGGCCGTCGGCTGGTATGGCCCGTCTCGTCCCGGCGGTCTTGTCGACGGTGAAGCACGCCATCCCGGCCCTCCGCGTCGTCCAGAGTTCACGTCCGCGTCGGGTGCCGTTCACCTCGGGCTACCAGCTGCCGTGCCGCTATTTGTTGGAACGTGAGATCATCCGCAGCTCCCACTCCCTCTGCGTCTAGGTGGTCACTGTGGGTTTATCTGCAGGTCGGATCAGTCCGAGCTGACTTGAGTCTGATCTTACTCAGAAGGATTGCTGAACATCTGCTGAGTGAAATTAAACATAAATACACTTCTCAAGCTAAGCGGCATTTAACGGAACTTGAACAATAGATGTCTTGAATCTGAAGATATCCCTGTTAGTCTCATAAAGTCCTAAGGGGAGGCGGGCGCATCAAACACTATCGATGCGCCGACAGGGGGTGGTGTATAGCGCACCAAATCGGAGGCAGCTTCTAAAGCTGCGGTGCCACCATGTGGCGCCTTAATTAACACCAGTACCGGTAAACCACCGGCTGTGCCATCGGTGCTTCTTGAGGCTTTGTCTCGTACAGGTTCCATGTCGCTGCAGTTCGTAGGCATGCGCTTAACCTGGCCTGCCTTTCGTGCGACCTGAAGGCACTTCTTATTACCTCAAGTACAGCGATTAATGCTGCGCTGCTCCGGCCTGCACAGCGAGGAGGTTGTCATGTCCGTCGAGTCTACCGTCCCTGATCACGTATTCAAGGAAGCAAGTAGAAGTACCCCGACCACTGCCCGGGAACCGGGCTACCCGGTGACTATCGTGCCTGACGAACTGGTAGATCTCAATGTCGCAGGTGACGACTCTCCTCCGCAGCTGACAGTCGTCATCCCCACTCGCAACGAGCAGAAGAACATCGAACTTCTGCTGGCCCGCCTGGCGCCGGCGGTAACGTCGCTCAGCGCCGAGTTCATCTTCGTCGACGACAGCGACGACGACACGCCGGACGTGATGCTAGAACAAGCCAGGACCTGCCCGGTCCAGGTCCGCCTCCTTCACCGCTCCTCAGGCAATCAGAAGGGCCTGAGCAGCGCTGTCATCGCCGGGGCCCGGCACGCGCGCGGCGAGTGGATTCTCGTCATGGACGCAGACCTGCAGCACCCGCCGGAGACGGCCGTTGTGCTCGCCAGCACCGCCATGCGTTACGACAGCGACATAGTGGTGGGAACCCGGTACGCCGGAGGCCGGTCGGCGGCTGACGGGCTGGGCAGCACGGGGCGGGTCCTGGTATCTTCCTACGCCACCCGGCTGGCGAAGAACCTGTTTCCCCGCCGGCTCGCGATGGTGAGCGACCCGCTGAGCGGTCTGTTCGCCTTCCGGCGGTCCAGCATTAACCTCGACCGGCTGCGACCGGCCGGATTCAAGATCCTCCTGGAAATCCTGGTGCGCAATCCGGTCGCGCGGGTTTCCGAGGTCGCTTACCGCTTTGAGCCGAGGGCAGCGGGCGATTCAAAGGCATCATTCGCTCAGGGTCTTACCTACCTGCGGCACCTCACCCGCCTGCGCGCCTCGCGGCTGGCGAGACAACTGCGCGACAAGCCTGCCAGCCGTGAGGACCGGGCCCGGCAGGGAGCGCGGTTCATCGCCTTTGGCCTGGTGGGGGCAAGCGGGATTTTTATCAACAGCGGCGCGCTCTGGTTCTTCTACCACACGCTGGGCTGGAACCACCTGGTGGGAGCCGCCCTCGCCACGCAGTTCTCTACGACGTGGAACTTCCTCCTCGTAGACCTGGCGGTTTACCGCAACCGCGCCGGCGGGACGCGTTTCAGCCGAGCCCTCCGGTTCTTCATCATGAACAACGTGCTGCTCCTGGCCAGGCTGCCTGTGCTGCAGCTGCTCGTCGACCGGGGCGTGCATGTCCTGGTCGCCAACGCCATCACGCTGGTGCTGCTGTTTGTCGTGCGTTTCGCGCTCAGCGACCGGGCAATCTTCGCTCAGGGCCAGAGTGCCCGGCCTGACCCGGTGCGCCTTCTCGTCGACCTCGGCGAAATGCCGCCTATCACCCCCAGCCCTAAGCGGTCCCGCTACCTGACTTACCGCTACGACGTAGCTGGCGTCGTCAAGATCGGCTCGCAGATCCGGCTGCCCGAGCTCGAGTTCTTCCGCGCCCAGTGGATCGCCGACGACGAGGTGGACATCGCCGTCCGGGTGGGGGACATCGGGAACAGAAGGCCGCGGCGCCGCGCGGCCATGACCGAGTCTCCCGACTCCATGGTCATCAGCTACGAAGAGCACCTGGGCCGGCTCGGGGCGAACTTCCGCGCGGACATCAGCGACCGGATGGTGGTCGAGGTGGGCCCCCTGCTCGCCCGGTCCTCTCATGTCGTATACACCAACGTCATCGAGCCGCTGCTTCGCTTTGTCATGGTTTCCCGCGGCCGGATGCTCCTGCACTCGGCGTGCCTCGAGCTCGACGGAACCGGCGTCATGCTCTCGGCGCTCACTGACACAGGGAAGACGGGGACTATCCTGCGGCTGCTCCGCGAGCGGGGCGGCAAGTTCCTGTCCGACGACATGACGGTCATCGACCGTGAGGGCAACGCGGCCTGGTTCCCCAAGCCGCTGACGATCAGCGCGCACACGCTGCGCGCCGTCTCGGCCGACGACCTCACCCGCTCCGAATGGCGTCGGCTGCAGATCCAGAGCCGGCTGCACTCCAAGGGCGGCCGGTCCATCGCGATGACGCTGAGCCGGTTCAACCTGCCCATCATGGGGATCAACGCGCTCACCCAGATACTGATCCCGCCGCCCAAGTACACCGTCGACCGGCTCGTGCCCTGCCAGATGACCAGCGAGACCCGAGTCAGCGAGCTGTTCATCATAGCGCGTGGATCGCCGGGCATGGCCGACGTTGACAAGGATGACGCCATCGCCCAGCTTCTCGAGAACACGGAAGACGCCTACGGCTTCCCGCCTTACCGTTACCTCGCTCCGGCCATCAGCATCGGCGCCAAGGACTACCGCGAGCTTCGGGCCACCGAGCGGGATATCCTTACCGACTTCCTCGGCAACGTCCGGATCAGGTCGCTGGCCTCCGACAACTTCACCTGGGCGGACGAGATCCCGCTCCTGATCGGACAGGACGGACTCCCGTCGCAGGAGAGCGCCGGCGGCGACGCCGCACCTCCGCCTGGGTCCGGCCCAGGGCCGCTAAACGGCGATGGCCTGTATGTCGGCGCCGGGATGGAGACTGGTGGTGGCCAGGGAAAAGGTAGCGGGGCCAGTGCCGCTCCTGCCCGCAGCGGTTACGGCGCGGCATCGGATAACGGCTCTGGCCCCGGCGTCTCTGGTCTCAACGTGACGGACCACATCGCGCAGCCCGATACTGCCCGCGACCCGGTGAAGCCGGGGGCGGCCAACCCGCGCAGGTCCATCCTGCGCCGGCTGGTGTATCCGGGTCTCCCGGTGCTCGCGGTCATAGTTCTAGCCGCAGTGTTCAGGCTGTGGCACCTGAATGCGGTCGGGTTCAACACGGACGAGGCGGTGTACACGGGTTCGGCGGCCTCCATCGCGGGGAAGACGACGCTGGCTCCGATGTTCCCGGCCTTCCGGGCTCACCCGCTGCTGTTCCAGACGCTGCTCTCGCTTGTGCTTCGCGTCCGTGACACGGACTGGGCCGCGCGGGCCTTCGCAGCCGCGATCGGTGTCGTGACCGTCGGCGGAACGTACGCGCTTGGCCGCAGGGTGTACGGCACGACCGCGGGCCTGGTGGCCGCAGTGCTGCTCGCCGTGATGCCTTACCACGTCATCGTGAGCAGGCAGGTTCTGCTTGACGGGCTCATGACGCTGTGTGCGACCCTGGCGCTGTACTGCGCGGTGCGTTACGTCGAGACCGTGCGCCTGAGCTGGCTGCTGGCCTGCGCCAGCGCCATGAGCGCGGCGATACTGTCCAAGGAGACGAGCGTCGTCCTGCTGGGCGCGCTCTATGTCTTCTTCGCCCTCACGCCCGCGGCGCGGGTCCGCATCTGGCAGCTCGCCCTGGCATTTGCGGTCACGCTCGCCGAGGTGACGATCTGGCCGCTGATGCTCCGCCTCGGCGGGCATAGCAAGACTGGCCAGAGTTACCTGGTGTGGCAGTTGTTCCGGAGGCCGAATCACGGCACCTGGTTCTACTTCACACTCCTGCCGGGCTGGATCGGTGTGGCCGTCCTGGTCGCCGCACTTGCCGGCTTGCTCTGGCTGCGGCGCGAATCATCGTGGCGGGAACGCCTGCTGCTCACGTGGATAGCCGTGCCGGTGCTTTTCTTCACGCTCTGGCCGGTCAAGGGCTTCCAGTACCTGCTGCCGATCAGCCCGGCCCTGGTCGTGCTGGCCGGTCGGACTTTCAGCCGTCCGATTCCGTTCCGCCGCGCTGTTGTCGGCGGGCTGGCCATGGGAGTCCTGGCTGCTGCTACTGCCCTCAGCCTGGCCATACCGGCCTGGGAACGGAGCCAGCCTTCCTTTAGCACGAACTTCCTGGCGGGCAGCGGCGGCATGGTCGGAGGACGGCAAGCAGGGGACTGGGTGCTCGACCACGTGCCAGCGGGCAGCCGCCTTCTGGCCATCGGCCCCTCGACCGCCAACGTGCTGGAGTATTACGGGCACCGTCCCGTCTCGGCCCTATCGGTCAGTACTAATCCGCGCGACCGCAACCCGACTTACGCCCCGGTACTGAACCCGGATCTCGCCGTACGCGACGGTGTATTCCAGTACGTCGTCTGGGATGCCTACACGGACTCGCACAGCAGCTTCTTCGCTGCGGAAGCGCTCCGCCTGGCCAAGAAGTATCACGGTGTTGTCGTCTACACAGCCGCCAGCAGAGTTCGGGATGCCTCCAATCACGGCGCCCCCGAGCCCACTGTCGTGATCTATGAGGTGTACCCATGACGTCTAGGTTCAGATTGCGGTCGACAGCGAAGCTAGCTGCGGCTGCCTCCGCAGCGGGGCTGGCCCTGCTGCTCGGAACTGCGTCTGCTGTCTCCGCGTCGCCCGCGGCAGCGGCCGCCGCCGCGGTGGTGCACCCGACCACCACGCCCATCAAGCACTTCGTCTTCCTTATGCAGGGCGGACGAACTTTCGACAACTACTTCGGCACTTATCCCGGCGCTGACGGACTGACCTCCGGAACGTGCCAGCCGGTGTCCGTCAGTGATCCGACTGGCCGCTGCGTCAAGCCGTTCCTGCTCGACAACAGCGACCAGGCGCCTCTCGGCGCAAACGCCACGATCATCGCCAATCAGTTCAATGGCGGGAAGATGAATGGCTTCGTCTCGTCCTACCAGCAGCAAGGGCGAGATGGTTCGTTGGCCATGGGCTACTACAACGCGGCCCAACTTCCCTTCTACTGGGAAGCGGCGCAGAACTACGTGCTCTTCGACCACTTCTTCTCCTCGGCGCAGTACGGCATCAGAGATAACCGCTCGTACTGGGTCTCGGCCAGCCCGGCGCCCGGAGGTGCCGGGCAGATACCCGCCGACGGCTACGGGGATATGCTGACGATCTTCGACCGGCTGCAGGCAGCACACGTCAGCTGGAAGTTCTATGTCCAGGGCTATAACCCGGCCCAGACGTACAAGTCGGCTTCGCCCGATAACTCGGAAACCCAGACTGCCCGCGTGCCGCTGGTCGATTTCCACCGGTTCGTCAAAGACCCGTGGCTGGCCAGCCACATTGTCGGCATGGACCAGTACTACAAGGACCTGCAGGCAGGTACGCTGCCCGCCGTGGCTTACGTGGCGTCCTCCTCGGGCGACGACGAGCGGTCCGCCCAGTCCGTGTCCGCGGGTCAGGACCTAGTCGCCACCATGACCAGTCAGCTCATGGAGAGCAAAGACTGGGACGACTCGGCCTTCATGTGGTCATACGACGGGTCCGGTGGCTGGTACGACGGGGCACGCCCGCCCACGGTGGACGGGAAGACTCTCGGATACCGGGTTCCCGCGCTGCTGATCAGTCCTTATGTCCGCAAGGGGCTGGTCAGCCACACCGTTCTGGACTACACCAGCGCACTCAAGTTCATCGAACAGAACTGGACGCTCGCCCCCCTGACGTCCCGTGACGCGCACGCGAACAGCCTGCTGAGCGCGTTCGACTTCGCGCAGGGCCCACGGCCGCCAGTCCTTCTGCGGGCCGGTCCGGCCTCTCAGCTCGACCCCTTTCCCACCGCCCGCACCCTCACCACGCACCAGGTGAGTGAGGTGTACGTGCTGTACGGAGGAGCGGCGACGGTCACGATCCTGCTCCCGGTTATCGCCGCGCTGGCGACTAGGCGTTCGTCGCGGCGGCGGATCAGGTCGGCCGACGGCACCGAACCGGCCAAGGAGCGTGTCGGATGAAGGCGTGGCTTACCCGCGGGCTTGGAGCCGTTATCCTCGCCTGCCTCGCTGCCAGCCTGGCCGCCGGTCCGGCGGCAGCTGACCCGGCTCATTCGCAGAGTCCGGCACGTTCGCAGAGCTCGGCAGCCGGATCAATGCAACCCTGGCCGGTTACCATTACGGTCCGTACCGTTCCCGCAATGCCCCGTATCTTGTTTCTCTTTGACAACGACGTGCGGCTACTGACGGATCGCGATGGCGTCACGTCCTTCACCGAGCGGCACAATTTCAGCTCGCATACCCTCGTCCTCCTCCAGCGCGGCATCATCGTCTCCGGGCGCCGGTACACGTTCGTGCGCTGGTCGGGGCAGCGAGATCCCGACCAGGCCTACCGCACCGCCATCCACGGTCTGCCGATGCGCGCCAACTACACCGTTACCGCGTCCTTCGCCGCGGCCTGCCCGGTAACCCCGCACCTGGTGGACCAGGACGGCGCCCCGATGCCGGCGGCCTCTCAGGTCAGCCAGATCAATCTGCTGAGCAGCCTTGGCCAGGTGACGACCATGAAACCGTCCGGTACGACCTGGCTGCCCTGCGTCTCCCCGGTTTACCGGGACAGCCAGCTGTCCAGCCGGCCCGTGCTCTACTCCGTGCAGAGCGTGCTGGTCGGCGGGACCAACGTGGTGCATGCCGGCGTCGAGCGGTTCTCGCCCAGTAAGACGTCCAGCCCGAAGGTAACGGGGTTCTTCTACTCGCTGACCATCACGGCGCACGACGCCTTGCTCGGCGGGGCGACCGGCAACTACGCGCTGCTGACCATGCCGGACAAGACCGTGCGCCGGGTGGCGCTCGGGCCAGGGCATACCGCTACCGTCACTGGCCTTCCGCTCGGCGATTATCAGGTCCTGGTAGCGGCAGGGCATGCGGACGTGTCCCCGGTGACCGTGCACCTGTCCCGCGACGAGACAGCCAACCTCGCGGCGATCAGCGTGGCCGACATCGCGATCGTCTGCGGCGTCCTGATTATAGGAATCGCTGGTGCTCCACTGCTCTCGCGCACCCGGCGCAGGCGAGTGCTCGCCTTCATCCGGAGAGACTCCACCCGCGTGCAGCACGACGCGCGGGAGACGGGAGAGAAGGTGACCTGATGCTGCCTATCCGCGGTCAGCGACTCTCGGTCAAGACGCTTTCGTACGCGCTGACAGTACTCTGCCTGGTGAGCGGGATGCTGACCGCGACGGTCGGCATGCAGGCCGCGCGGGCGTCGACCGCGGTGAAGCCGACGCTGGTCAGTAGCCTTTCGGGCGCAGCGGTGAAGAACCCTGCGACGGCGGCCCCGCTGTTCGCTTACTACTACATCTGGTTCAGTCACAATTCCTGGTCCCGGGCGAAGAAAGACCTGCCGCTGATCGGACCGTACTCGAGCAGCGACCAGGGGGTGATGCGCGACCAGATCGAGCAGGCCAAGTCCGCCGGGATCACCGGCTTCATCGTGAGCTGGAAAGACACCCCGCTGGACGACCTACGGCTCCGGCTGCTGATGCAGGTCAGTGCCCAGGAGCACTTCAAGCTGGCCATGATCTACGAGGGCCTCGACTTCTCCCGGCACCCTCTTCCCGTCGCGGAGGTAGCCGCAGGCTTCCGGGTGTTCCGCGACCAGTTTGCGAGCAGCCCGGTCTTCTACCGAGTCGACGGCAAGCCGCTGACGATCTGGAGCGGTACCTGGGAATACAGCTACGCTCAGGTCGCCCTGGTCACCGGACCAGTTCGGTCCCAGTTGCTCGTCCTGTCAACGGAAAAGAACGTCGCGGGGTTCAAGCGCATTGCGGCCGTCACCGACGGGGACGCCTATTACTGGTCGTCGGTCAACCCCGCTACCGATCTTGCGTACCAAGGCAAGCTGAACCAGATGAGCCAGGCTATTCACGCTGCCGGAAAGTACTGGATTGCGCCGTTTGCGCCCGGATTCGACGCCCGGCTCGTGGGCGGCACGAAGACTGTCCCCAGGGACAACGGTCAGACCCTGCGCACCGAGTACAGCTCCGCGATCCGCTCGGCCCCTAGCATGCTCGGCCTCATCAGCTGGAATGAATTCAGTGAAAATTCCTACGTGGAGCCATCCAGGCAATTCGGCTACCAGTCGATTGACGCCTTGCGGCAGCTGCGCGGAACTGAGCCGCCGCATGCCGCCGCACCGGCCGTGAAAAGCACCTTTAGCCTTTGGCCAAACGTGCTGCGGCTTCTAGTTTTCGCGTTTACGCTGATCGGAGTGGTTGCAGTGCTCACATACTTGCGCCGGCGGAGTTCCCGCAGACGGCGCCACCACCAGGATCTTTCCTCTTGGAAATCTTGGACACATCATGAACCATAAAACCCCCAGGATAAAACATGAATCGTCGAATTTGGGGCGCGGCCCTTGTGCTGCCGGTGCTGGCCGCTGCTGCCAGCGCGGTAGTCACGGCGCAGCCGGCCAAGGCCGCCGCGGCTGGACTGCCTGGTGCCAGCGCCGCATTGACAAGAGCCCCCTATCTCACAGACCTTACTCAGTCTTCGGTCCATGTGAGCTGGGCGACGAGCACTCAGACCACGGGCGTCGTCCAGTACGGCCCGCCCGGTAACTGTCAGGCCAATTCGGTCATCGCCTCGGGGGCCGGCTCCCCGATTACCATCGGCTCTGTCACTGAGTACCAGAACTCGGTGACCGTCAGCGGCCTTTCCAGTGCCACTCCCTACTGCTATCGGATCACCAACACCGGAGCGTCGCCGGTGGACCTGCTCGGGACGAATCCCTCGCCGCAGTTCACTACCTTGCAGCCGGCGGCCGGCACGGCTCGGCTGACATTCGACGTACTCGGCGACTGGGGCGACACGACCAACAGTGGCGACAACACATCCGGGGCGCTCAACCAGAACCAGGCCGGGGTGGATGCCCAGGTCGCGGCGAGCGGCGCGCAGTTCGCGGTGGCCACGGGCGACATCGCCTACCCAGGCGGCACGCAGACTGAGTACGGCGACCTCAACCAGACTGGTGTCAATGTCAGCGCCGTCTTCGGACCCTCGTACTGGGCGGTTCCCGGCGAGAGCATTCCCTATTACGTCATCAGCGGCAACCACGGCCTGAACTCGACCTTTATCAGCGACTGGCCTGAGTCTGCGACTGCGTCCACGGGCGGGGAGTACGGGATGGTTCCGTACCCCTCCATCGACGGTGCCGCCGCCGTGAGCTACCCGACGTCCTACTACTCCTTCTCTGCCGGCGGCGTCCGCTTCTACATGCTGGACGCTGCGTGGGGGGATAGCAACACCGGGACTGCGACCGGCGGCGCCTGCGGTTCCGCCTGCGCGGCGTACCAGGTGGATTACGACGCGCACTGGGCGCCGAACTCCCCGGAGTACACGTGGCTGCAAAGTGACCTGGCAGCACACCCGGGTGGCCTGAAGATGGCGTTCTTCCACTATCCCCTGTACTCGAGCAACGCCACCCAGCCCAGCGATCCGTATCTGGACAACCTGCCCGGCAGCACGAGCAGCCTGGAGCAGCTGCTGCAGAACAACGGCGTTGACCTGGTATTCAACGGCCACGCGCATGTCTATGAGCGGAACGTCGCCGTTCCCGGCGGAGTGACGAATTATGTCAGCGGGGGAGGCGGCGCCGCGGTGGAGCCGGTCAGCAAGTGCCTTAGTACCGCCGCCTACGCGCTCGGCTGGTCGTACAGCAGCAACAAGGGATCGGCCTGCGGCAACGCGGCGGCGCCGACCAGCGACTCGCAGGTCTTCAACTTCCTCAAGGTAGGGGTTAACGGCACCACGGTGACGGTGACGCCGGTGAATGCCTCCGGCGGAGTCTTCGACGCCCAGACCTACAACTTCGCGGCGGACACCACGCCGCCGTCGGCACCGGGGAACCTGAAGGGGACCGCGGGCTCGACCAAGAACGTGCTCACCTGGACCGCGGCAACCGACAACATCGGGGTCTCCGCCTACGACGTCTACCGCAACGGGACGTACCTGGCCACCGTCCCCTCCTCCGTCACCAGCTACACGGACAAGACAGCCACCGCGGGAACGGGCTACACCTATCAGGTAGCCGCGCGGGACCTGGCCGGGAACGCCACCAGGGCCAGCGTCAACGTCAACGGCGGCCCCACCGACACCACTCCGCCAACCGCCCCGGGAAGCCTGACCGCGACCGCCGCCAGCGCGACGACAATCGCCTTGACCTGGCAGGCCTCGACGGACAACGTCGACGTGACCGGGTACACGATTAACCGCGACGGAACTCCGGTTGCGTCGGTGAACGGCAGCACGACGTCGTACACCGACAACGGGCTGATCCCCGGAACCACGCACACCTACACGGTCACCGCCTCGGACGGGGCCGGAAACGTGTCTCCCGCCAGCAACACGGCGAGCGCCACCACTCAGGCGGACACGGTGCCGCCAAGCGCACCGGGCACCCCGGTCGCCACCACCGTGAGCTCCTCGCAGGTCGGCCTTTCCTGGACGGCCTCCACCGACAATGTCGGCGTAGTCGGCTATCAGGTGGTCCGGAGCGGCTCGGTCATCGCGACCGTGTCCGGCACGACGTACAGCGACACAAGCGTGGCCGCCAGCACCAGTTACACGTATCAGATCAATGCCGTCGATGCGGCCGGGAACTCCACCTCAAGCGGGACCCTGTCGGTCATCACCCCAGCGCCCGGCACCTTGTTCTCGGACGGTTTCGAGACGGGCGACCTTTCGCAGTGGACCACGAACGCGGGCATGACGGCGGAAACCGCGCACGCGCACACGGGGGCCTACGGTGCGGAGGAGTCAAGTACTGGCACAACGACCTACGCGTACAAGACCTTGCCGGGCAGCTACACGGAACTGTGGGCTACGACTTGGGTCTACGTCGTGAGCCGGTCCACATCCGCCAACCTGATCGGGTTCCGCGGCAGTAACGGCGGATCGATCATCAACCTCTATCTAAGCCAGACAGGGAAACTGGCGCTGCGCAACAACGTCGGCGGAGTAACGACTACCAGCACCACGGGGATTGCCACCGGCAGCTGGCATCAGGTCGTCCTGCACACGCTGATCAACGGCAGTTCGGGTGCCGTCGACGTAACGCTAGATGGTGTCGCGGTCCCAGGTCTCAGCCTGACAACTCAGGACCTCGGCCTCAATCCGATCACCTCCCTCCAGCTGGGGGACAACACGGCCGGCCGAACCTACGACATCGATTTCGACGACGTCTCCGTGACGCAGTCGCACTAGCGCGTCGGGCGACGTTAACAGCCGCCCTAGGCAGGACAGGCCCTAGAGCGGGGCGCCGAGCCACCCTCGGCGCTCCGCTCTCAGTGGTCGGAGCGGTACCTGCGGTGCGGGGCCGACTACCGGTTGCCCTGGATTCGCGTCGAGGTCGTCAAGCCGATCCCGAGCGAGGGTACACGGCCGCGATCACCATCGAGCGAGCAAGAACCGCGCGCAGCTGGTGTGACAAAACGGGTGAAACCGGCCATCGTTCGGGATGACCATAAAAGCGGCAAACCTGTCCGCTCACAGCAGACAGCCGCCCGGGAACAACAGCAGGCTCTTCTTTCTTGAGTGTGGGTGACTCAACCTTTAGGAGGGGCTGATGAGCGAAACGCTCACGCTGCCGGTGCTGCCGCTGGACGACGACGTGGTCCTGCCGGGCATGGTTGTCCCCATCGAGCTCACAGACAACGAGGTCCGCGGCGCCATCGACGCGGCTCGCAATAGCAAGGGCCTCGGCCATGGACCCGGCATCCGGTCAGAGGAGCAGGCAAAAGTCCTCATCGTGCCCCGGATCGGCGACCGCGGGCTCGCGGGCACCGGCACGCTCGCCGTTATCGAGCAGGTCGGCCGGCTGCCCGGCGGCGAGCCCGGCGCGGTGCTGCGCGGGGTGTCGCGCGTGAAGATCGGCCACGGGACCACCGGGACCGGCGCCGCGCTGTGGGTCGAGGGCACCGTCATCGAGGAGACCGGGACGGCCGGCAAGGCACAAGAGCTGGCCAAGGAGTACAAGTCGCTGGTCATCGCGACGCTGCAGAAGCGCGGCGCGTGGCAGGTCGTGGACATGATCCAGCAGCTCGAGGACCCGTCGGCGATCGCCGACCGGGCCGGCTACGCGAGCTACCTGACCACCGAGCAGAAGCTGCAGCTGCTGGAGACAGCCGACGTGACCGAGCGGCTGACCAGCGCGATCCGCTGGATCAAGGACCACCTGGCCGAGCTCGATGTCGCCGAGTCCATCCGCAAGGACGTGACCGAGGGCATGGAGAAGCAGCAGAAGGAGTTCCTGCTGCGCCAGCAGCTCGCCGCGGTCCGCAAGGAGCTGAACGAGCTGACCGGCGGCGGCAAGGGCGAAACCGAAGAGGACGACTACCGCAAGCGCGTCGAGGACGCCGACCTGCCGGAAGCGGTTAAGACAGCCGCGCTGCGCGAGGTCGACAAGCTGGAGCGGACCTCGGAGCAGTCCCCGGAAGTCGGCTGGATCCGCACCTGGCTCGACACGATCCTCGACATCCCGTGGAATGAGCGGACCGAGGACGCCTACGACATCGCGGGCGCCCGGGTGATCCTCGACGAGGACCACACCGGGCTTGACGACGTGAAGGACCGGATCATCGAGTACCTGGCGGTGCGCAAGCGGCGCCAGGACCGCGGTCTCGGCGTGGTCGGCGGCCGGCGCTCCGGTGCCGTGCTCGCGCTGGTCGGTCCGCCTGGGGTCGGTAAGACGTCGCTCGGCGAGTCGGTCGCCCGGGCCATGGACCGCAAGTTCGTCCGTGTCGCCCTCGGCGGCGTGCGAGACGAGGCGGAGATCCGCGGTCACCGGCGCACCTACGTCGGCGCGCTGCCCGGCCGGATCGTCCGGGCCATCCGCGAGGCGGGCACGATGAACCCGGTCGTGCTGCTCGACGAGGTGGACAAGATCGGCAGCGACTTCCGCGGCGACCCCGCGGCGGCCCTGCTCGAGGTGCTCGACCCGGCGCAGAACCACACGTTCCGCGACCACTACCTCGAGGTCGACCTCGACCTGTCCGACGTGGTCTTCCTGGCCACGGCGAACGTGCTCGACGGGATCCCCGGGCCGCTGCTCGACCGGATGGAGCTGGTCACGCTCGACGGCTACACCGAGGACGAGAAGGTCGCCATCGGCCGTGACCACCTGCTGCCCAGGCAGCTGGACAAGTCAGGCCTAACGGCGGACGAGGTTACGATCGAGGACGACGCGCTGCGGCTCGTCGCGGCCGAGTACACCCGCGAGGCGGGCGTCAGGTCGCTCGAGCGGGCCATCGCCCGGGTGCTGCGGAAGGTCTCGGCGAAGGAGGCGCTCGAGCCGGGTGTCATCCCGGTGACGGTGTCGACCGCGAACCTGAAGGACTTCCTCGGCCGTCCCCGGTTTACCCCGGAGACGAAGCTGACGTCGAGCGACCGCCGCACGGCGGTCCCCGGCGTGGCGACCGGCCTGGCGGTTACCGGGGCGGGCGGTGACGTCCTGTACATCGAGGCGTCGCTCGCGGACGAGGAGACGGGGGCGAGCGGGGTTACGCTCACCGGCCAGCTCGGCGACGTGATGAAGGAGTCCGCGCAGATCGCGCTCTCCTTCCTGCGCTCGCACGGGGCGGAGCTCGAACTGCCGGTCACCGGCATGAAGAGCCGCGGCGTCCACGTCCACGTGCCTGCGGGCGCGGTGCCGAAGGACGGCCCGTCGGCCGGCGTCACCATGACGACGGCGCTCGCGTCGCTGCTGTCGGGACGCCCTGTGCGCTCCGACGTGGCGATGACCGGCGAGGTCTCGCTCACCGGCCGGGTGCTGCCGATCGGTGGCGTGAAGCAGAAGCTGCTCGCCGCGCACCGCGCCGGGATCACCACGGTGCTGATCCCGCAGCGCAACGAGCCGGACCTGGACGACGTGCCCGCGGAGGTGCTCGCGAAGCTGAACGTCCACCCGGTGAGCGATGTCCGCGAGGTGCTCGCGCTCGCGCTCGAGCCGGCTTCGGCCGTCGCGACGGTGACCGCCGCGTAAGGCGGTGTAAGGCAGTCAACGGTAACGGCGGCCGGCCCGGTTCGGGTCGGCCGCCGTTTTAACCGTGCTCGGGGCACAGCCCGAACAGCTCGACGGTGTGGTTCACGGCCGTGAACCCGGCCTCGGCGGCTACCCGTTCCGCCCACTGCTCCACCACGCGCCCCTCAACCTCGACGCTGCGGCCGCACTCCCGGCAGGTCAGGTGGTGATGGTGCGCGGTGGAGCCGCACTGCCGGTACAGGGCCTCGCCCGACGGGTCGCGGATGCTGTCGATCACGCCCTGCTCGATGAGTACCTGCAGGTGGCGGTAGACGGTGGTGAGGCCGACGCCCTCGCCCTGACGCCGCAGCTCGGCGTGGATCTCCTGCGCGCTGCGGAAGCCGGGCAGGCTGGCAAGCGCCGCGGCCACGGCCGACGCCTGCTTCGTGCCCCGCACCCTGGTGCCGCGCGGATGATCCACTGTCACACTTCGCACGGTAGCCGGCCTTCCTGACGATGACCACGGACCGTCCCGCCGAGCGGGCATAGGATTCGCGATCCGGTTGCTTACTGATAATAGAAACGATTATCATTAACAGCGAACGGGCCGGAAAACTGCCCGGACAGGGAGCGTGGACATGCGCGGGCGCGCGGACGGCACGAGGGCAGGCAGGGGCACCGGCAAGCGGCCGGTGTGGATCTTGCTGCTCGCCGTCTTCGCGGCGCTCGCCGCCACGGCCGTGGCGGCCTTCTCAAGCCAGGCCACGGCCGCCCCGGACAGCGGCAAAATCGTCGCGGTCGGTGCGGAAAGCCAGTACGCCGACGTGATCAGCCAGGTAGGCGGCCGGTACGTCTCCGTGAGCGCCGTCATGTCCAACCCGAACACGGACCCGCACTCCTTCGAGGCGTCCATCGCCGTCGCGCGCGAGGTGGGCAGCGCCCGGCTCGTCGTGCAGAACGGCCTCGGCTACGACGGGTTCATGAACACCATCGAGTCCGCGGTGCCCAGCGGCGGGCGGACGGTCATCGACGTGCAGCGCCTGCTCGGCCTGCCGGACTCCACGCCCAACCCGCACCTGTGGTACGAGCAGGGCACCATGCCCCGGGTCGCGAATGCGATCGCCGCCGCCCTGGCGGCCGTCCAGCCGTCGCACGCGGCGTACTTCAGGGCCAGCGCGGCGACGTTCGCCGCCAGCCTTAAGCCGCTTGACGCCGCGATCGCCAGCTTCAAGGCGGCCAATCCCGGCGCCCGTGTCGCCGTCACCGAGCCGGTCGCGGACTACCTGCTGAGCGCGCTCGGCGCGGGCAACCTGACGCCGTGGACGTTCCAGGCCGACATCATGAACGGCGTCGACCCGTCGCCGCAGGACGTGGCGGCGCAGCGCGCGCTGTTCACCGGGCACAAGGTGACCGCGTTCCTCTACAACCAGCAGGTCACGGACGCGCTCACCGAGTCGTTCGTCAGCCTTGCGAAACAGAATCACATCCCGGTCGTCGGCGTGTACGAGACCATGCCTGAGCCCGGGTACGACTACCAGACCTGGATGCTGACCGAGGTGCAGGACCTGCGCAAGGCCATCGCCGACCAGGTTTCGACCGAGCACCTGTGAGGGACACAGCATGCAGGAAGTAACGGAGCAGACCGCGCGGGACGCCGCACGCCAGGCCGACCTGCTGCGGCTGGACGGCATCGGCGTGCGGCTCGGTGGCCGTCAGGTGCTCAGCGACGTGACGTTCTCGCTCGGCAAGGGCGACTTCGCCGGGCTCATCGGCCCGAACGGCGCGGGCAAGACCACGCTGCTGCGCGTCATCCTGGGCCTGCTTGAGCCGTCGGGTGGCCGGGTGCTCCTCGACGGCGAGCCACTGCACCTGAGGAATAGGGGCAGCATCGGCTACGTGCCGCAGAAGCTGGTCATCGACCCCGACATGCCGCTGCGCGCCCGCGACGTGGTGTCGCTCGGCCTTGACGGGCACCGGCTCGGCTTCGCCTTCCCGTCGCGGCAGCGCAGGGACCTGGTCGAGCGAGCGCTGCGCGACGTCGGCGCGGCCGGGTACGCGGATGCCCGGGTGGGCGAGTTGTCCGGCGGCGAGCAGCAGCGCGTGCTGATCGCGCACGCGCTGATCTCCAGGCCGAAGCTGCTGCTGCTCGACGAGCCGCTCGCCAACCTCGACCTGCGCAGCGAGCAGGAGATCGTCGCGCTGCTCGGCAAGCTGGCCCGCGAGCAGGAGATCTCCGTGCTGCTCTCCGCGCACGACATGAACCCGCTGCTCGGCGTCATGGACCACATCGTGTACGTCGCCGGAGGCCACGCCGCCGCCGGCCCGGCCGACGAGGTGGTCACCTCGGAGGGCCTGACCCGGCTGTACGGCCACCGGGTGGACGTGATCCGGGTGCACGGCCGGGTCCTCGTGGTCGCGGGCGAATAACATGCACTACCTCTTCGAGCCGGGGCTGCTCAGCAGCGGCCCGGTCAGGACGGCCCTGATCGTCGGCACGGTGGTGGCCGTCACCTCGGGTGTCATCGGCGTGTTCACCGTGCTGCGCGGGCAGGCCTTCGCCGGCCACTCGCTCGCGGACGTGGCCACCACCGGCGGGTCCGGGGCGTTCCTGGTCGGGATCAACCAGTTCTGGGGGTTCCTCGCCGCCGGGATCGCCGCCGCCGCGCTGATGGAGGCCATCGGCGTGCAGCGGCGCCGGGGACGGGACGTGGCCACCGGCGTGGTGCTCGGCGCGGCCCTCGGCGCGGCCGCCCTCTTCCTCTACCTGGGGACGCTGCATACGGCGACGACCGGCGCCTCGTTCACGGTGCTGTTCGGGTCGATCTTCGTGGTCAGCCCGGACACGGTTCCCGCGCTTGTCGCCTCCGGCGTCATCGCGCTGCTGGTGACCGCCGTGCTGTCCCGCGTGCTGCTGCTCACCTCCGTATCGCCCGACCTGGCGCGAGCCCGCGGCGTCAACGTCCGGCTCGTCGGCATCGCCTACCTCGGGGCGCTCGCCGTGTCGGTGTCGCTCGCGGCCGTCGCAATCGGAGCGGTGCTGTCCACCGCGCTGCTCATCGGGCCGGCCGCGACCGCGCTGCGGGTGACGAAGAGCCCGGCCCGGGCCATGGTCGTCTCGGCGGTGACCGGGCTGGCCGTCACGTGGCTCGGCATCGTCCTCGCGTACGACTCGTACTACTGGCCGCCGCACGGTCACGGCTGGCCGGTGTCGTTCTTCGTCGTCGTCCTTGTCCTCGCCGCCTACCTGCTCAGCTACGTGCGGCCCAGGCAGCGGCCGGTGCCGCGCTCGCCGCACGAGGAAGAGGGGTGCGAGCCCGTGTCCGCCCTCGTCGCCCCGGAGGTCTGACATGTTCACCGGCCTGATGCTGAACACCTGGATCGCCGCGTCGGTCGTCGCGGTGATCGCGGGGATGACCGGCTTCTTCGCGGTGCTGCGCGGCTCCACGTTCGCCGCGCACGCCATACCGAACGGGGCGTTCGCCGGCGCGGCGGGCGCTGCCCTCCTCGGCATTAACGTCATCTGGGGCCTGGCGGTCTTCGCGGTCGGCGGCGCGCTCGGCATCGGCGCGCTCGGCGCCGAGGGCCGCGGGCGCAAGGCGAGGCACGATGTGGTGACCGCGCTCACCCTCGTGGTGATGCTCGGCCTCGGTGCGCTGTTCGTCAGCGTGAGCAGCCAGTACGCGGAGGAGACCTACTCGCTGCTGTTCGGCGAGGTATTCGGCGTCAGCCGGGGCGAGGTGCTGCCGATCCTTGGCCTCGGCGTCGCGGCCGGCCTGGCGATCGGCATTGCCTTCCGCCCGCTCATGCTGACCAGCGCCGTGCCCGAGGTCGCCGAGGCGCACGGCGTCTCGACCCGGCGGGCCGAGTTGTATTTCCTCATCGTGATGGCCCTGGCCACCTCGATGACCGTGCCCGTGGTCGGCGCGCTGCTGATGTTCAGCCTGATGATCGGCCCCGCCGCCGCGGCCCGCTCGGTCACCGCCCGGCCGGGCACCGCCCTCGCCCTCTCGGTTCTCATCGCCCTGGCCACCGTCTGGCTGTCGATCGCACTGTCCTATGAGACGAACTGGCCGCTCGGCTTTTTCGTCGGCGCAATCGGTGCTTTCTTCTACCTGACCGGGCTCGGTGCCCGGACCTTCGGCAGCAACCGCATCCGTTCCGCGTGACCGGCGGCGCGCGAGCCCTGCCCTTCAGGGAAGGGTGAGCCATTCCGGAGCCCGGCATGAGCCGCGCGGTCGGAGAAGGTGTCAAAATTGAGGTATGGCAAATCGGCTTAAGAGCGCGACTAGCCCTTACCTGCTGCAGCACGCCGACAACCCGGTCGACTGGTGGCCCTGGTCGGACGAGGCGTTCGCCGAGGCGCGGCGCCGTGACGTGCCGGTGCTGCTCTCGGTCGGGTACGCGGCCTGCCACTGGTGCCATGTGATGGCGCACGAGTCGTTCGAAGACCAGGCGACCGCCAAGATCGTGAATGACTGCGTTGTCGCCATCAAGGTTGACCGGGAAGAACGGCCCGACATCGACGCGGTCTACATGACCGCCACCCAGGCGATGACCGGGCAGGGCGGCTGGCCGATGACCGTGTTCATGACGCCGGACGGCGACCCGTTCCTGTGCGGGACCTATTTTCCGCGGGCCCGGTTCGTGCAGGTAGTGACCGCGGTCGCGGGCGCGTGGAAACAGGGCAAGGACAGGATCAAGAGCGAGTCCGAGCGGATCAGGAAGACGCTGGCCGACAACGCCGCCGCCATGTCCGCGCTCGGCGCCGGCGGCGAGTTCCAGCCGGACTACGTGACAGCCACCGCGATGGAGGGCCTCGCGGCGACCTTCGACCCCGCTAACGGCGGCTTCGGCCGCGCGCCCAAGTTCCCGCCCTCGATGACGCTTGAGTACCTGCTCCGCTTCGACGAGCGGACCGACGGCGAGCCGCCCGCCCTGGACATGGTCCAGGCGACCTGCGAGGCGATGGCCGGCGGCGGCATGTACGACCAGCTCGGCGGCGGCTTCGCCAGGTACAGCGTGGACGAGACCTGGACGGTGCCGCACTTCGAGAAGATGCTCTACGACAACGCGCTGCTCGCGGGGGTCTACACGCACCTGTGGCGCCGGACAGGATCCCTGCTCGCCCGCCGGGTAGCCGAGGAGACCTGCGACTTCATGCTGAGGGAGCTGCGCACGGCCGAGGGCGGCTTCGCCGCCTCGCTCGACGCGGACAGTGACGGCAGCGAGGGCGCGTTCTACGTCTGGACTCCGGCCCAGCTGCGCGAGGTCCTCGGCGAGGAGGACGGCGAGTTCGCGGCCAGCGCGTTCGGCGTCACCGAATCCGGGACATTCGAGCACGGCGCCTCCGTGCTGCAGCGCCGCACCCAGCCGGAGGACCAGGAACGGTTCGACCGTATCCGCGGGGTGCTGCTGACGGCACGGGAGGAGCGCACCCGCCCGGCCCGCGACGACAAGGTGGTGGCCGCGTGGAACGGCATGGCGATCGGCGCGCTCGCCGAGGCCGGGGTGCTGTTCGACCGCCCTGACCTGCTGGCCGCCGCGACCCGGGCGGCCGAGCTGCTCTTCTCCGTCCACCTGTGGCAGCCCGCGAAGAGCACGCCGCTTGTCGGCACGTCGCGGCTGCTGCGGACGTCGCGGAACGGCGTGGCCGGGCAGAGCGCCGGGCTCCTGGAGGACTACGCCTGCGTGGCGGCCGGCCTGATGCGGCTGTCGGGCATGACCGGTGAGGCCAGCTGGGCGGGCGTGGCGGGCCTGCTGCTCGACACGGTGCTCACCGTGTTCGCCGACGGGAACGGCGGCTTCTACGACACCGCCGATGACGGGGAGCGGCTGATCTTCCGGCCCGCCGACCCGACGGACAACGCGACGCCGTCCGGTACCTTCGCGGCGGCCGACGCGCTGCTCAGCTACGGCGCGCTGACCGGCGACGAGCTGTACCGGGTGGGGGCCACCGACGCGCTCGCGGTGCTGCCGCCGATCGCGGGCAAGTACCCGCGGGCCGGCGGGATGGGCCTGGCGGTAACGGAGGCGCTGCTGTCCGGGCCGGCCGAGATCGCCATCGTCGGCCCGGAGGACGACCCGCGCACTGGCGACCTGCTCCGCGCCGCGCTGCACGCGGCGCCACCCGGCGCGGTCCTCGCCCGCGGCACCGGCTCCGGCAAGGGGGTGATCCCGTTGCTCGCCGGCCGGCCGCTGGTCTCCGGCGCGCCCGCGGCCTACGTGTGCCACGCGTTCACCTGCCTGGCGCCGGTCACCACCCCGGCTGACCTGCGTGAGGCGCTCAGCCGGGCCTGATTTTCCAGGAAGCGGGTACCTCATGGCAAAAGAGCGGGGGCTTGGCGTGACTGGACTTATCGCCGTTTCTTGTGATCTCGTGGGCCTGTGCGCCTGACCGGAACGGGCCGCCGGCGGGTACTGCAGGCGGGCCTCACTGTGCTCGCGGCCCTGGGTGCCGTGGCCGGCGTCCTCGTCGCGGTGCTGAGCGGCCCGCCGCAAGGTTCCCGGCAGTTCGGGCTGCCCGACGTTCAGGCGTCCACCGGGGGCGCCGCGGTCATCACCGGGGTGCCGCTGACGGTCGGGGCCGGCGCCAGGCTGCTGTCCGACTCGCCGGTGCCCGTGGTCAAGACGCCGGCCACCAGGGGCGCGGTGGCGGCGCTGCACCGCACTGTCCAGCCGGACCTGCTCGTGGTCGCGCCGTTCTCACTGCCGGACGGGCTGCTCGCCGCGGTGCGCAAGCTGCCGGGGCTGCTGCAGGCCGAGCGCATCGAGGCGGTCCGGATGCGGGTCAACGGCGCCTCCACCGCGCTGCTCGGCGTCGACCCGTCGCAGTTCCGGTCGTTCGCCGCGCGGCCGACCGGGGCGGCCAGCGGCCTGTGGCAGGGCGTGGCCGACGGCGGCATCGCCGTTTCCTACACGATGGGCGAACTCGACAAGATCCCGCTCGGCGGCTCGGTGCTCGCCTCGGGTCAGACGCCGCGGCGGCTGCCCGTGGTCGCGTTCGGCACGCTGGGCATCGGCGGGGTGAACGCGGTGGTGTCGGACGCCACCGCCACGGCGCTCGGCGCGCCGGCCGGCAACGCGATCGTGGTTGGCGTGCGGGCCGGCGACATCACCGCCGACGCCGCCGCCATCGGCCGCCTGTTGCCCAGGGGCGCCGGGGTCGAGCAGCTCGTGACCCTGGTCAGCACGGGCACGGCCAGCACGGGCACCGCCAGCACGAGCACGGCAGGCGCAGGGCCGGTCACGGCGGCCGCGGCGCCCACCGCCGCGCTCGGCGCCATGCTCAGCGCGGCGATGAGCCGACGCGGGCTGCCGTACGTCTACGGCGCGGCCGGGCCGGGGTCCTTCGACTGCTCGGGCCTGGTGCAGTGGTCGTTCGCCCAGGCGGGCATCACCATGCCGCGCACCGCTGCCGAGCAGGCCCTAGCGGGCCCAGCCGTGCCCGTTAGCCAGCTGCAGCCCGGCGACCTGCTCTTCTACCACACCGACCCGACCGCGCCCGGCTACATCTCGCACGTCGGGATCTATCTCGGCAACGGCTGGATGATCCAGGCGCCGCAGCCAGGCATGGACGTCGAGGTGGTCCACGCCTACTTCGGCGCGGAGTTCGCCGGCGCGGTCCGGGTCAGCCCCGCTCAGGCCGCCGCCGTGGCCGCCCGCGTCGCGTAGGCGGTTGACCCGGAACGATTGCAGCGTAATCATGATTACATGAGTACGGAGATTCGGTCCTGGTTGACGGGACGGCTGCCCGATGAGTGGTTCTCCGGGCCGGCGGAGGTCACCGTGGACCGCGAAGAGATCACCATCGTCGGGACGCTACCCGAGCCGGAGTCGGAGGACGTCGGCTCGGCCGCGGAGGGGCGGATCAAGCGGTTCCGCGAGGAGACCCGCGCGCGCAGGATCGAGATAGCGAGCGAGGCCGAGCTGAAGTTCGGCCGGAGGGTCTCCTGGGGCACGCGCTGCGGCACGGTGACCGAGATGTTCACCACGCTGTCGGTCCCGGTCATGACCCGGCTCCGCCAGTCCGAGCGGCGGGTGCTCGACACGCTCGTCGACGCCGGCGTCGCCCGCTCGCGGTCCGACGCCCTCGCCTGGTGCGTCCGGCTGACCGGTGAGCACGCGGACACCTGGCTGGCCGAGCTGCGCGACGCGCTGCGGCGCGTCGAGGAGGTGCGCGAGCAGGGGCCGCAAAGCCGGTAGGCAAAGCCGATAGCGAACGCCAGCCTAATAGCCGCATATCTCACAAACCTCCCGCGTAAGCGTCATGTCACCAGCCCACGGTCGGATACGGTGGGACCGAGCCTTTTCCATCCCGCCTTTCATCCTGAAGACCTCACGGCCAGCGCCGCGCGGATGGATTGGTTCGTGACAGGCTCTGGCGCTCGGCGAGGAAGGTCGGTTCATGGGATACCGCGACCTGGGCTACCGGCTGTACGAGCGGCGCCTGGAGGCCTACCTGGCCGGCAAGGGCGTTCCCCGGCACGTCGGTGTGATGTGCGACGGTAACCGGCGCTGGGCCAGGTCCGAGGGGCATACCGACGTCAGCAAGGGGCACCGCAAGGGTGCCGACAAGATTTTCGAGCTGCTTAGCTGGTGCCGGGAGACCGGCGTCGAGGTGGTAACCCTCTGGCTGCTGTCCACCGACAACCTCAGCCGTCACGAGGACGAGCTCCGCCCGCTACTCGCGATCATCGAGGACACGGTCAACGGCCTGGTCGAGGAGGGCTGGCACGTGAACCCGGTCGGCGCGCTCGACCTGCTCCCCGACCACACCGCGCGGGCGCTCAAGCACGCCGCCGAGGCGACCGCCGGCAACCCCGGCCTGGTCGTCAACGTGGCCGTCGGGTACGGCGGGCGGCGTGAGATCGCGGACGCGGTGCGCAGCCTTCTCATCGACCACGCGAGCAAGGGCACCACGATCGAGCAGCTCGCGGAGATCCTGGACGTCGAGCACATCGCCGAGCACCTGTACACGGCCGGCCAGCCCGACCCGGACCTGGTGATCAGGACGAGCGGCGAGCAGCGGCTCGGCGGGTTCCTGCTGTGGCAATCGACACACTCGGAGTTCTACTTCTGCGACGCCTACTGGCCGGCGTTCCGCAAGGTGGACTTCCTGCGGGCACTGCGTTCGTACTGCGAGCGCAACCGCCGGTTCGGCGCGTAGTACCCGGATCCAGGCGTCCCCCGGGGGACTCCTGAGCCGCACGCGCAAATTAGGGCTTTAAGAATGCCCTGATCACGGGTACTTTCAGAGATGGCGGGCACCTCCCCAGGGTGCCCCCGCGGGAGGCCCCCTGACCTCGCTACGTGCGATGAGAGGGCCGGCGCGGCCCTCTAAGGCGGGCAGCCCCGGTCCATCTGACACGTTTGTCCCCGGTGCACCCGGGTCCGGGCGTGTCCTGTCCGCGGCGCCGGAACACACAATCGGCGCCCAGGGGAGTATTGCGTGGCCAACTCTGTGCAGCGTCGTACCTACGTCCTCGACACCAGCGTCCTGCTCGCTGACCCGGCGGCGTTCGCCCGGTTTGACGAACACCACGTCGTCATCCCGGTCGTCGTCATCACCGAGCTCGAAGCCAAGCGTCACCACCCTGAGCTGGGCTACTTCGCCCGTCAGGCCCTCCGTTACCTCGATGACCTCCGGATCACCCACGGTCGGCTGCACGACGAGATCCCGGTCGGGGATCTCGGCGGCACGTGCCGCGTGGAGCTGAACCACATCGACGCCGCGGTTCTCCCGGCCGGCTTCCGGCTGGGTGACAACGACACCCGGATCCTCTCGGTGGCCCGCTCCCTCGCTGACGAAGGCCACAACGTGGTCCTCGTCAGCAAGGACATGCCGCTGCGGATCAAGGCGGCGTCGATCGGTCTTGAGGCACAGGAGTACCGCGCCGAGCTTCCAGTCGATTCGGGCTGGACCGGCATGCGCGAGATCGGCGTGACGCCGGCTGAGGTAGAGGAACTGTACGAGCACGGCACGCTTGACTGCGCGGCCGCCCGCGACCTGCCCTGCCACACCGGGCTTGTGCTGCACACCGGCAACGCGAGCGCGCTCGCCCGGGTGCTGCCGGACAAGCACATCCAGCTGGTGCGCGGTGACCGTGAGGCGTTCGGGCTGCACGGCCGGTCCGCCGAGCAGCGCATCGCGCTCGACCTGCTCCTCGATCCCGAGATCGGCATCGTGAGCATGGGCGGCCGGGCCGGCACCGGCAAGTCGGCGCTCGCCCTGTGCGCCGGCCTTGAGGCGGTCATGGAGCGGCGCCAGCACCGCAAGGTCATCGTCTTCCGCCCGCTGTACCCGGTCGGCGGCCAGGATCTCGGCTACCTGCCCGGCTCCGAGGCGGAGAAGATGGGCCCGTGGGCGCAGGCGGTCTACGACACGCTCACCTCGGTCACCACCCAGGAGGTGATCGACGAGCTGGTCGCCCGCGACATGTTCGAGGTGCTGCCGCTCACCCACATCCGGGGCCGGAGCCTGCACGACGCGTTCGTCATCGTCGACGAGGCACAGTCCCTGGAGCGCGGCGTGCTGCTCACCGTGCTGTCCCGGATCGGCACCGGCTCCCGCGTGGTGCTCACCCACGACATCGCGCAGCGGGACAACCTCCGCGTCGGACGGCACGACGGCGTGATCGCGGTGATCGAGAAGCTCAAGGGCCACCCGCTGTTCGCGCACGTGACCCTGACCCGCTCCGAGCGCTCCGCGATCGCCGCCCTCGTCACCGACCTCCTGGAAGACACCCAGTTGTAGTCCGGGGGGACGACCCGGGGCCATACACTGCATGGCGTGACCGGCGTCATGCACAACGATCAGAACCGGTATCCAGAACGGACGGGGCTGGCTCCCTCGGCGAACGGCTATTCGCCCGGGGAGCCGGCCACGCTCCCTGCTGTCTCCGTCGTGATGCCGGTGCTCAACGAGGAGAAGCACCTCGCCGAGTCGGTTGCCGCGGTACTTGGCCAGGAGTACCCCGGCGGATTCGAGCTTGTGCTGGCCATCGGGCCGTGCCGGGATCGCACCGAGGCGATCGCCCGCGAGCTCGCCGCCGCCGACAGCCGGATCACCGTCGTGCCCAACCCGACGGGCCAGATCGCCACCGCGATGAACACGGCGGTGCGAACGGCCAGGCACGACATCATCACCCGCATCGACGCGCACTCGATGCCGCCCGACGGCTACCTGCGCACCGCCGTCCGCACGCTGATGGACACCGGCGCGGCGGACGTCGGCGGCTGGATGGCCGCCGAGGGCATCACCCCGTTCCAGCAGGCCGTCGCCTGGGCGATGACCTCGCCCTTCGGCATGGGCGCGGCGGCTAACCACACCGGGGGCGATGCCGGGCCGGCCAACACCGTCTACCTGGGCGTCTACCGGCGGTCGGAGATCGAGCGGGTCGGCGGCTACGACGAGACCATGCTGATCGCCGAGGACTGGGAGCTCAACTACCGCATCCGCGCGGCGGGCGGCCTGATCTGGTTCTCCCCGGACCTCAAGGTCACTTACCGGCCGAGAGACACGCTGCGCGCCCTCGCCACGCAGCAGTTCCGCTACGGGCGGTGGCGGCGGGTCGTCGCGCGCCGCTACCCGGAGACGGTCAGCCCGCGTTACCTGGCGGCGCCGGCGGCGACCGCGCTCAACGCGGCCGGGCTGGTCCTCGGCGCGGCCGGGCTCATCGCGGCGGTGACCGGTGCGCCCGCCCCCGTTCCGTACCTTCTTCTCGGGTTCGCCATCCCGGTCGTCTACCTGGCCGGGGTCGCCGGGGTCGCCGCGGTCTTCGCGCGGGACACGCCGGCCGGGGTCCGGGCCCGCGTGCCCGTCGCGCTCGCCGCGATGCACACCTGCTGGGGCGCCGGGTACCTCACCAGCCCGCGTCGCCTGGTCGCCAAGCACGGGGCCGCCAAGCACGGGGCTGCCCGGCACCAGCGTCGCTGAGATGGTGGCGCCCGCCGGGGCTGACGCACTCGTCGGCCAGCGGCGACAGCGGCCGCCCGCTCGCGGCTAGGATGCGGCAATGGGCTTTGATCTGGGCGCTGAACTCGCGGCTGTGCGAGGCCAGGGGTATGACCTGCACTCCAAGTACCTGAACCCGCAGCTGCCCCGCACGCTGCGGACCATCGGCTTCGACAAGGACTACGTGCGCGGCGACGGCGCCTACCTGTACGACACGGAGGGGAACGCCTACGCGGACTTCCTGTCCGGCTTCGGGGTTTTCGCCGCCGGCCGTTCCCACCCGGTCATCAAGAAGGCGCTGCAGGACGCGCTCGACCTCGACTTCGCCGCGTGGACCCAGTTCGACTGCCAGCCGATCATGGGGCTGCTCGGGCAGCGGCTGCTCGCCAAGGCCCCGGGCCTTGAGCGGGTCTTCTTCTGCAACAGCGGCACCGAGGCCGTCGAGTCCGCGCTCAAGTTCGCCCGCCACTCGACCGGCAAGGGCCGGATCGTCTACGCCCGGCACGGCTTCCACGGCCTCACCGCCGGGTCGCTGTCCGTCAACGGCGCGGAGGAGTTCAAGGCGGGCTTCGGCCCGCTGCTGCCAGGCACCGAGATCCCGCTCGGCGATATCGCCGCGCTCGAGGCCGAGCTCCGCAAGGGCGACGTCGCCGCGCTGATCGTCGAGCCGGTGCAGGGTCACGGCGTGCTGATGACGCCGCCCCATTTCCTCACTGACGCCAAGACGTTGGTTCATAAACACGGGGCGCTGCTGATCTGCGACGAGGTCCAGGTCGGCCTCGGCCGGACCGGCCGGTTCTTCTCCTACCAGTACGACGACGTGCAGCCGGACATCGTCACCGTCGCCAAGGCGCTGTCCGGCGGTTACGTCCCGGTCGGGGCGATGCTGACGACGGACAAGATCTTCGGCTCCGTCTACTCCTCCATGGACAAGCTCATGGTCCACTCGGCCACGTTCAAGGGCGGCCCGCTCGCCATGGCGGCCGGGCTGGCGACCCTGGCCGTCATCGAGGACGAGGGCCTGGTCGAGAACGCGGAACGCCGGGGCAACGAGCTCATGCGCGGCCTTGAGGGACTTGCGGCCAAGTACGACCTGATCAAGGACGTTCGCGGCAAGGGCCTCATCGTTGGCATCGAATTCGGCCGGCCGTCCGGCCTGAAAGCCAAGGCGGGCTGGGCCATGCTGCAGAAGGCCCGCGTCGGCCTGTTCGCCCAGATGGTCGTGGTGTCGCTCTTCCAGCGGCACCGCATCCTCACTCAGGTATCCGGCGACCACATGGAAGTCATCAAGCTCATCCCGCCGCTGATGATCGGCGACGCGGAGGTCAAGCTCTTCCTCGACGGGCTCGCCGACGTGCTCGACGACGCGTCCAAGGGGTCCGGGCTGATGTGGGACTTCGGGCGGACGCTGATCAAGCAGGCGGTTCGGGGCTAGGGGACTGGCGTGCGCGTAGCAGGGCGGCCGCGATTTCCAGGTCGCTGGGATAGGTGACCTTGATGTTGTCTTCGCTGCCCGGGACTACGTGGACGGGGGTGCCTGGGAGGTAGCGGAGGACTACGCCGCAGTCGTCGGTGGGCGTGAAGGCGGGGTCGGCTGCTGCTAGGGCATGGGCTTTGGCTATGACTTCCAGGCGGAAGCACTGCGGTGTCTGCGCCCGGTAAAGAGTCTCGCGCGGCGGGACGTGCGCGATCGTGCCGTTCTCTACCAACAGGATCGTGTCTGAGGTGGGAACTGCGGTGCCCACCGCGTCGTGAGCTTGGAGGGCTTGCACGCAGTCGGCGATGATGCGCCGGGTGACCAGGGGGCGGGCGGCGTCGTGGATGAGGACGCCGGTGTCAGCGGGGTCGTGCCGGGCGCCGATGTGGGCCAGGGCGTTGCGTACCGAGTCAGAGCGGGCCGGACCACCCGCGATGATCGCACTGACCTGGCTGCCGACCATCCGCTTCGCCTCATCGTGGTAGGCGGGGGGCATGACGAGGAGGATCTCGTCGATGCCGGGAGCGCCGGAGAACGCCGCGACGCAGTGCTCGACGAGCGTCCGGCCGCCCAGGACAAGCAACTGCTTGGGTAGTGCCGCACCGAACCGGGTGCCCGTGCCGCCACCGAGTACCACCGCCACCATGCGCTTCACGATCACAACAGCGGACTTTACCTGGTATCCGAAGCGTGGCTTCTCGGAGGAAACAGGGACAGCGGGCTACGCTGAGGTAACAGCTCCGTATCAATGCAGCCGAACGGGCGAGGAGAGGGCATGTCCGGCTACTTGAGCACGCGGCGGTCCCTGCTCTACCGGTTGGCGCCCCTCACACTGTCCCGGATCTCCGTCGGTTTCGCGTTGATCGCGGCACTCTGGCTGGTCGTCGCGTCGGTGCGCGGCGAGATCATCGCGCTCGTCGCGGCGGCCGCCGTCTTCGCCTGTGCCCATTCCGGCCGGGTGCTGGCCGGACAGCGGCCCCCCGTCATCGTGGAGTGGGGACTGGCGGGCTACGGCATGATCGCAGAGCTCGTGGTGTACGCGGGCCTCGCCGCGGCGGCCGGCCTCCATCCGCCCGGCCAGCCTGGCCTGGCGGGAAGCTCGCTCGGCGGTACGTTCGTGGCGGGCCTGGGCGGCGCGGGCACCGTCGGGGTATGGCGGCTCGCGATCGTCGCGGCCACTCTCACGGTACTGACGCCGATGGTGGACCTGTGCGTCCACGGCGCCTCGCGGGCGGCGGCCAGGCCGAGCCTGTTCGGTCCGCCCTCCGATGTCCGGCTGCCGCTGGCCTGCCTCACGGTCCTGGTCCTCGGTACCCGGGCCGCGTTCCTCGTTGTCATCGTGCTTGCCGTGGCGGCGCTCGTCGCGATCATCATCGCCGGCACCCGCCAGCCGCGGGACCGTGGCGAGCTGCGCGGCTACCGCGGCGACGGGCGGATCTCCATCTGGATCGGCAAGTGGGTGGGTGGCCGGGTGCCGCCGCTGCCGCCGCTGCTCGTCGGGCTGCTCGTCACCGGTGTGCTGGCCGCGCTGGGGCTGCGTAACCTGCCGGGCATCTTGCTCCTCACCCCGGTCGAGGCCATGCTGCTCGCCGCGTTCGCGTCCTGGCACCCGCATGACGGACCCGGCGACTGGGTCGTGCCACCGCTGCTGCAGGCGGCCGAGTACGTACTCATCGCCGAGCTCGGCTTTGTCGGCCGCGTTTGGCCGCCCCTGACCTTCGCGCTGGTCACCGCCACCGGGCTCAGGCACCTGGACCTGGCCTACCGGGTACGCGCCGGCCTGGCGGCCGGCATCGACCGGCGGGGCCTCGGCTGGGAGGGGCGGATGATCGTCGTCGGCATCGCGGCGGCCGTCGGCTTCGCCCCGGTTGCCTACGGCGCGCTGGCGCTCTACCTGTGGTGGCGGCTGGCCAGGGACTGGGTGGTCGGCTGGTCAGCTCGACATGCCTCCGTCAACCGATAGCGTCGCCCCCGTCATGAACGAGCTGTCGTCGCTGGCCAGGAACAGCATTGCCCGGGCGATCTCATCCGGCGCGGCGTGCCGGCCGAGCGGGATCATGCCGTCGAAGATCGTGGCCGCCGTGTCCCGGTCGGTGCCGGTCGCCGCCTCTTCCACGATGTGCTGGAACTCGTTGTCCACCGGGCCCGGATGGATGGTGTTCACGCGGATGCCGCGGGGCGCGAGCTCCGCCGCGATGGTCCTCATGAGGCCGACCTGAGCGTGCTTGGCCGTCGAGTAGCCGGCGATGTGCGGCGCGGCGGTGAGGCCCACCACACTCGAGGTGAAGATGATGGACGCGCCACCGGACAGGTACGGGACGGCGTGCTTGGCCAGCAAGAAGGCGCCCCGCACGTGCACCGCGAGCGACAAGTCGAAGGAGTCCTCCGGATAGTCGGCGATCGGGCCGGTCGCGCCCTTGATCCCCGCGTTGGCAATCACCACGTCAAGCCGCCCGAACCGCTGCACCGCCGCCTCGACCGCGGCCTTGACCTGGGCGGAGTCGGTGACGTCGGTGACTAGCCAGGCCGCGCGCTCGCCGAGCTCCGCCGCGCCGGCTTTCAGGTCGGGCTCCGAGAGGCCAGCCAGGAAGACGCTAGCTCCCTCGGCGGCCAGCGCGCGGGCGGTCGCCATGCCGATGGAGCCCTCGCCGCCGGTGATGATCGCGACCTTGCCGTCCAGACGTCCCATGACGCAATACTCGCAAATGCCGCGGCTGGTCGTCTTGACCGCCAGCACACGTCATTTGTCCGCCAAAGTACTGGTCTCACGCATTGCGCCGCCCGCCGTATGTCTGGTAGCGGTAGGGTGCCTGGTCGCGATCGTCACGGGCAGCCGGGTTAACCCGGTTTGCGCCCGCCCGCCGGGTAGACTCTCGGGGTGATGGGTGGCGTACGGCCTGGCGCCGGTTTCGAGTCACCGGCTGCCATGCGACGTCGCTGGCTGGCCGGCATGTTCGCGGTATCCGTCCTCTGGGCGATCCTGGTGGCGGTCATCAGCAATGACCACGTGCATCAGCTCTGGGGCGAGATAGCGGCGGTCGGCTACGGCCTTGCCCTCGCTATCGTGCTCGTTGTCCGGCACGCGCGGGCCGCGGACCTCGCGCTCGGGGTGTCCTTCCTCGGCGGACTGCTCTTGCCGCTCGGCTGGCTGGCCGCCAGAGGGCTATGGCAGCCCGAGGTCGGGGTGGTCGCCAACTCCGGCTGGGCGCTGATCCACCACGGCACGCCGTATGCCGACCCGGCCGTGCTCGCCGGCACGACGAACGTCGACGCCTACAACCCTTACTTGCCGGTCATGTCTCTCTTTGGCCTGCCCCGCGCGTTCTTCGACCTCGGCCTGCTCACCGATCCCCGGGTCTGGTTCGGCGCCGTGTTTCTCCTCGTGTTCTGGCTTGCCCTGCGCGAGGGCGGAGCGCACGACCCCGGCCGCTGGGCCATCCTCGCCGCGGGGAGCCCGGTGATCGCCTTCGAGCTCGCGGTCGGCGGGACCGACGTGCCGATGGTCGCGTTCCTGTGCCTCGGGTTCGCCTACCTGTGGGTCCGCAAGCCCGTGCTGGCTGGCCTCGCGCTCGGCATCGGCGCCTCGATGAAGGCGACCGCATGGCCGGCCCTCCTGGTCGCCATCGCGCTGCTCTGGGCCCGCGAAGGCGGGCGGGCGGTCAGGCGCTTCACGCTGGCCGCGCTCGGCGTCATCGTCGTGTGCCTCGGCCCGTTCATCGTCGGCCATCCCAAGGCCATCGTGGTGAACACCATCGCGTTCCCGCTCGGCCTGGCCAGCCTTAAATCCGACGCCAGGAGCCCACTCCCCGGGTACTTGATCGCGTCAACCTGGCCGGGCGCCGGGCACACGATCGTCGTGGCGATGCTCGCGCTCGCCGGGCTTGCCGTCGCGGCATCCCTCGTCTTCAAGCCGCCGCGCTCGGTGCCCCGCGCGGTCGCGCTGCTCGCCGGGGCGATGACGCTCATGTTCGTGCTCGCCCCGTCGACCCGGGTCGGCTACTTCATCTACCCGGCCGGGCTGGCCATCTGGGTGATCGCTGCGTGGGCTGGCCGGCGGGCGGACGCGGAGGCGCGGGCGGACGCGGAGGCGCGGGCGGGCGGGGACGCGCGGCCGGGCAGGGAGGGCCTAGGCGAGATCCCGGTGAACCTCCTGCCAGCTCGCGTACCAGACGTCCCACCATCCCCGTGATGCCGCAAGCGGCATGATGTAGCGGACGGTCTGCGCGTAGTACTCGCGCTGCTTGGACATCGAGGGCAGGTTGCGGAGCGTCTGCACGTTGGACGCCCGGTCGGCCAGCTTGACCAGGATCGCGTCGTCCGGCGCGTCCGCCAGGCGGCCGAGGTAGGACTCCTTGGCCGCTCGCTTGTCCGCGCCGGCCTGCGGCTCGGGCTTGGTCACCCAGCCGACCATCTCCGCGACTCGGTCGCCGAACGCCGACCGCACGTCGCCGATGGTGCACGGGGTATCCTCCACGACGTCGTGCAGCACGGCGGCGCACAGCACGTCCTGGTCGCTGACCCCGGCCCCGCGGACCAGGACCTCAAGCGCTTCAAGCAGGTGCTCCGCGTAGGGTGCCCCGGTCGGGCGCCGCTGGTCACCGTGGAAGCGGAGCGCGAACTCCGTCGCTTTCGCCACCGCGTCGCAGGTGGCCGCAGGCAGCAGGCGGCGTAGCTCGGGCTCCGTCCGCTGCCAGGTATGCCAGTTGGTGAAGATTTCCACATCCTCAGTGAACCGCATTCGACGCGCGCTCGCATAAGAGCGGCCGGGGTGCCAGGGAGACTGCGGCGGCGATCGATACAGTAGATTCTGTGCGCCTACGACTACCGACCGTGATTGCGCGAGGGGATGACGCGCAGCGCGAGACCGCCTGTCCTGGCGCCTCGGTTAACGGCGAGGGCCGCGCGGACGGCGAAGACGCCGAGGGTACGGCGAGCCACGCCCCCGTTCCGGATGACGGGGAGGCTGAGCGGCGGCATCGGGACAGCGTCGCGCGGGCGGCGGCCACTGGAGCGCGCGCGCACTACTCCGCGGTCGCCCTGCGGGGCGCGCGGCTAGCGCACCGCTTGTGGTGGCTGCCTGGCTGGGTGTTCGCCGCGATCACTCAGGCGCCGGCCGTGCTGGCGGTTGCGTGGCTGATACCTGGGGCGGGGATGCTGCTCGCGGGCCGGCTGCTGCCGCTGCCGATGATGATCATCTTCGTGCCGCTCGCGGTCGCGCTATGCTACTTCGCGATGCGGCGGCTGCCGGCGAGCTGGCCGCGGGGCGTGGACGCGGGCGAGGCCGCCGTGGCCAGACGCCGGCCGGACGTGCCCGCGGGCGCGGTGGCGGCCATGGTCGTGATCGCGGCCGGATTCGGCGTGTGGCAGGCGCTGCTGCGGTCCGAGCAGGTCTTCGTGGCCAGCGACCCGGGCGTGTACCTTCAGTATGGCTACTGGATCGCCGGGCACGGGACGGCGCGGATCCCGGAGTCCGCCGCCGCCTTCGGCGGCAGCGGCGGGCTGGACTTCGCGACGCCGGGGTTCATCGTGTCCGGCGGCTGGATCACGCCCGGTTACCTGCCCGGGCTGCCGTTGCTGCTGGCCGCCGGGACCTGGCTGGGCGGCCTTGGCGGCGCGCTGCTCATGCCCGCCGTGCTCGGCGGTTGCGCCGTGCTGTCGTTCGCCGGGCTGGCGGGGCGGCTGTGCGGAATGTGGTGGGGCGTGGCCGCGGAGCTCTTGCTCGCGATCTGCCTGCCCCAGGTGTACGCGTCGCGGACCCCGTTCAGCGAGCCGCTCGTGCAGGTGCTGCTGTTCGGCGGGCTGTGCCTGTTCCTCGACTCGCTGGTGGTGCGGCACCGCGGTGTCGGCGGCGCTGGCGGCTTCGGCGGGGGTGGCAGGCACGGCAGGCCAGGCCGGTTCGACGGCGAGATGGCCCTTGCCGGGCTTGGCGGGCTTGCGCTCGGGCTTACCGTGCTGGCATCCATCGGGGCGCTTGGCCTGCTGCTGCCCGCGTTCCCTGTGGTCGCCGTGCTGTTCGCGGCGCGGCGGCCGCAGGCGGGGCCGTTCGGCGGCGGCCTCATCGTCGGCATCGGGATAGGGCTGGTGACGGGACTTGCGCTGGAACGGCCTTACCTGGCGAGCGTGTCGGCGCAGCTGCACCTGATCGGGCTGTCCGCGGCCGGCTTCGGGGTGGTGACGGCCCTGATCGCACCTCTCGCCCTGCCCGGCGCGCCCGCGCGGGTCCGGCGGGCGTTCGCCGTCCGGCCGAGCTTCCCGTGGTTCAAGCGGGAGCGGGTGGTGTTCCCGTCGCTCGGGTTCCTGCTCGGCGGGCTGGCCCTGGTGCTTCCGGTGCTCGTGCTTGCCGGGCTGGCGGCCCGGCCGTACGTGCAGACCGTCCACGGGCAGACCAGTCCGGCCCTGATCCGGCAGGTCGCGGCGCTGCAGCGGCTTGAGCGGCTACCGGTCGACGGGACGCGCCAGTACTACGAGTCGAGCCTGACCTGGGTGGTGTGGTACCTGGGGATACCCGCCCTGTTGCTCGCGGGCCTGGGGGCGGCGGTGCTCGGGCGGCGGCTGGTGCGGGCGGTGCTTGCCCCACGGCCGGCGGGGTTGGACGGGGCTGACGTCCCTTCGGCTGGTCCGGGCGACTTGGCCGCTTCTGGTGATTCTGATGATTCTGGTTATCCGGACTTTGAGGGGCTGTGGCTCTGGGGGCTGCCGTTCCTGATCATCGCCTGGTCGGTGCTGGTCGTGCTGTTGGATCCGGCCGCGATCCCGTGGCAGCCGCTCGCTTCGCACCGGCTGGTGCCCGTGGTGCTGCCGGGACTCGCACTGCTCGCGGTCTGGGCATCGTCGCGGCTGACGGCGCGGGCCGCCGGGCTCGGCGCCGCGCGCACGGCAACTGGGCTCGTCGCGGCATGTTGCGTGCTGGCACTGGCGATCCCGCCGCTGGTAACCACCCTGAACCCGGGCTTGGCCGGCAAGCCGTCGGTCGGACGCTACTCGTCGGGCGTGGCGAAGCTCCTGAGCCGCGTTCGGCTGCGCGGCGTGGGCACGTCGGCCACGTACGGCGGCTGGGTCGCCGCCGCCTCGTCGCTGTGTGCCGCCATCGGGCCGTCGGCAAGCGTGCTATTCGTCGATGAGCGGCTGGCGGAGACGTTCGCCCCCGTGGTGCGCGACCTCTGCGGCCAGCCGGCCGCGTGGATGGTCCCCGGGGCAAAGTCCACGGCCATGCTCGCCGAGGCGGAGAGTCTCATCTCGCAGCTCGGACGTCGCCCGGTCGTCATCGGCTCGTCCCGGGTCGCGGTGTCGCTGCCCGGGATGACGCCTCGGCTGGCCGTCTCGCTCAGCACTTCCGCCGACGCCGAGGTGCTCACCGGGCCTCCCGCGGGTACCTGGCCAACCACGTACTCACTGTGGCTCGCCGCGCCAGCCCGGTAGCCGATTTGCTTCCGTCGCCAGGAGTTCATACAGTAGGGGAAGCGACGCGGGGTGGAGCAGTTCGGTAGCTCGCTGGGCTCATAACCCAGAGGTCGTAGGTTCAAATCCTACCCCCGCTACCAAGGTCAGGCCCGGTTCTCAAACAGAGAGCCGGGCTTTTGACTTGTAGTTGTGCATGCGGGAACTTCCAGTTCATGCCTCGTCGGCCTGGTCGGGCATGTCCGCCTGGTCGTCGACCTCAGTCACAAGCAGGCCGCCGTTGATCAGGTCGGCGAGCGTGTTCGCAACCTCGTGGTCGGTTTCTAGGTCGGTCTGTACGTACTGCTTCATGGTGAACGCGACGTCGGCGTGACCGATGCGCTTGCTCAGCGCCTCCCAGTCGATTTTCGCGCAACTGCGGTGGCGTAGCTGTGGCGCACGTCGTGCAGCTCGATGTCTGGGAGATCCGCCGCCTTGCTGAGCTTCTTGAACCGGCGCGTGATGGTGTCGGGGTGTGGAGGCTTGCCGTTCTCCCAGCAGAACAGGACCCCGTGGTCGAGGTAGTCCGGCCCGAGGTCCTTGCGCTCCTGGTCGAGCATCTCGACATGGACCTTGAGAACCGCCAGAGTGAACGGGTCGAGCGCCAGGACGCCACGTGGACCCTGAGCTACAGAATCCTAGGCGGACAGTGCCAGTTCGATACTCGTCACCCGCTCCTACGCTGAAGGCCCAGGTCGGAAGTTCTTTCCGAACGCTGGGCCCTCGTTGCCAGGCGACCGTCCAGGCATTGGTCACGCTTGTGCGTGTGCCTTCGCCTCGTCGATCCAGGTTTGGCACTCGTGCTCGGACAGGCCGACGACCGCGCCGTGCCGCGTCACGATCATCGCCTTGAGGTGACCCGCGTTGCGATGGCTAAGTTCCTTGATCGAGTCGACACCAATACTCTTGAGCATCTCGGCATACTTTTGGCCGATGCCCTTGAGTTCAGCCAGGTCGTTGTCTACAGACATGGTTGCAGAGCCTCCTTTGGTCGCATTTGCACCGGATGCCTGCCCTCGCCAGGCCTATCTGAACATGTCGGCCCGGGGCAAATCGAGCAGACCAAGCCCCGAGCACGGCGAAAGCCTGAAGGACCTGGTGAACCGCGCGCTAGCGGGCGATCTCGGCGCGAGACGATAAGAGTCACAAGCTGTGGACGGACGACTACCTGGCGGCCTTTGCCCAGGCAGGTGGCTTGACGCTGGCGGCTCTTGATCGCAAGCTTCCGGGCCGCTATCCCTCAGTCCGGGTGGAGCCTCTGCTTTCCTGAACTGCCGAATAGCTATTAAGTCACGCTAGGTGGAACGTCCCCTGGCCCGAGATCGGCGGTCAGCCAGCGTTCCGGGCGCAGGTAGATCGCGATCTGCTCGCCCAGTCCCCTGACGAACTCGATGTACGCGGGAACCTTGTCCTCCGGCAGGTACCGCTCGGCGCTCTCCCGCAAGTGCGCATCGGTCCCTGGAACCATCCGGGTGACCGGTCCCTCCACCGACACGTACCGGACGGTCGGCATGACCCGGTCGACCATGAGGGTGAAACGGCCGGCCGTTCTGATAAGGCGGGTCTTCCTCGACCCGGCCTCGGTCAGCACCCACGGCTCCCCGCCGGGCGTGTACTGGTACCAGATCGGCACGGTGAACGGGCCGCGACCTTCACCGGCCGACACCGACAAGGCCGCCACGTGCGGTTTGGCCAGGAACAGTTCACGATCCCGTACAGACAAGCTGCTATCCGCCATAACTTGAGCGTAAGCAGACGCACCGACATTCTGGTCGGATGGCGCGGGCGGGCGGACGCTGCGAGCGCTCCCGGCGGAGCGACGCTATCCGTGCTGGCTGGACGGCCCGGTATCAAGGACCGCGGCGTGCTGCCCGTCGAGGAAGGCCTGCTCGACGGGGTTCGCGGTCAGAGAGCGGGCGGCGGCGTAGGCGGCCGCGGCTTCTCGGTCGCGGCCGAGGCGGCGCAGCAGGTCGGCGCGGGCCGCGTGGAACAGGTAGTACCGGTCCATGGCTGGAGAACGCAGGTCGTCCACTGCGGCGAGCCCCGCGGCGGGACCGCGGACCTCGGCGAGCGCGACGGCGCGGTTGAGCGCGACCACTGGGGTCGGCGTGAGCGCGTAGAGCTGGTCGTAGAGCGTCAGGATGGCGGGCCAGTCGGTGCCGTCGAAGCTCGGCGCGACGGAATGAACGGCGTTGATCGCAGCCTGGACCTGGTACGGGCCCGGCT